>Ga0066836_10000134_pt1 | contig 29631 bp, 12 predicted proteins | sample ETNtaG_18_FD_71568 | JGI IMG/M metagenome (GOLD analysis project Ga0066836, IMG submission 71568) | Marine microbial and viral communities from oxygen minimum zone, Eastern Pacific Ocean - ETNP201302SV91 | ecosystem: Environmental > Aquatic > Marine > Oceanic | place: Pacific Ocean: Eastern... | reverse complement strand
GATGTTCTCGATAGCCCATTATTTGGTTCGAAAGACGAAGAAGTAGTAACCGGCCAAATTCTTTCAGCATTGGACGAAGAAAATGGGTCTGATGGAGGGCCTGTAGAGGGTGTTTACGTACGAATTTTGAACCTCAATGGAGATGCAACTTTACATGAGGCTACTTCTAACCGAGATGGTAGATTTACAATGTCTGGAGTTAGAGTTGAGTCATTGCTTCTTGAAGTAACTCATCCGGGTAACAAAACTATGGAAATCACATTTAATCCAGGTGATCAATCGGATTTGGGATTGACTTTGTCCCCTGGTTCAGGGACAATTTCAGAAGATTGGCGTCATTCAAGCAACCTTGGTTCAGCAGTTGTATTGGCGACTGTTATAGCAATCCTAACTATTACTTCAGCTCTTGTTGGTTTAGTCGGAGCCGCAGAAATAAAGCGGGGCCAGCACTATCGAAGAACGCAATATTTGTGCGGATTAGCCCTGTTTAGTAGAGGTGGGATATTCATAGGTCCACTTTTGATATTGGCAGGAATGGGAATGCTTGCAGCGACCAAGCATCAGTTTGCAGATAGGACTGAAGATGACAAATGATGAGGTGCCAAGATGTATCTCATCACAATCGAAGGTGGCGATGGTTCTGGCAAGGGTCTAGCAACTCAAATGATTGCGGAAATTCTTGAGCAGGAATTCACGTTTGCTGGTGTCGATATCACTGCAGAACCGAGGAGAGATGCAGAATTAGGTTTGCTTGCTGTACAGGCAGTCCAAACTGGAGAAGCAGGTCCAATTCGAGAGGCTGTTTACTTTGCAGCAGACAGGATGGATCATTCACACACTTGGATCCGACCGCGACTTTCTAAGGGCCATGTTGTTGTTAGTGAGAGAAATGTTCACTCCTCCCTAGTGTATCAAGGAATTGTCGGTGACTTGGGAATTGAAGAAGTTGCAGGGATGAATGCAGCAGCAATGATCCCAGATCTTTGCGTGTGGGTTGATTGCGATCCAGAAGCCGCATTACGGCGGATTGAACATGGTACTTTGCGTTTGTCGACACTTGGTAAACAAGAGTATTTTGAAACGGATGAATTCCAGATAAAAATTCGAGCAGGGTACCATGCTCTTTTGGGGGGAGATATTCCGATGCCATCTCCATTTAACCAAGGCCGTGTTGTTGGGCCTGTAATTAATGACGGAAAAAAATCCGATTTGAGGAAAAAGTTGCAAGGTGAGATTCGTCGATTCCTGCATGACCGGCCCGTGCCGTTGAACGTGTCGACTGAGGAAGTAGATTTGCATTTGCTTGGGCGTGCAATGGCATCCCAGCGAGGGCAAACTACACTCGATGTCGTTGAATCTCGTCCTGCACGTAGCAATTTGGATTGGTTAGATTCTCGTAAACCTTGGGAGGTAGTTCGAGATTCTACGCAGATGTATATTGATGCCATTCAAGGCACTGAGGCCCCTTCAAGGTTAGATGCTCCTTCAGATCCTCTGAGCCATCCAGTACTCGCTATTGTCGGGACGCTTTCGTTACTACCTGGTGTTGAAATTAGTGAATTACGTTCATGGTTAGGACCAGTTCGCATGGTAACTGATCGCCATACACGACGGATGGTGAAAATATTCCATGAGCAATCTGGGTGGGTGCGCATTCACCGTCCTTTAGTGGGTAGTGACGCCTCACGTTCTGAATTACGCCCTGATTGGCAAGCATTTGGAAGAATTGGTATCGCGCTTTGGCCTCTAAAGGAATCATTGTCGAAATGGAGGAAGTCCAACCCCAATTCATCTTGGAAACATGCTCTCAAAGGCATCATTGGTCCTCGTCCAGCACCAGAAAGAGTAGAACAACTCGACGCATGTCTATCGCGTTTGTCTTTGCTGGGTTCTGGTTGTAGTAATACTCCTTCACCTTCTACACGCCAAGAATTATTGGAATGGTGGCACAATGGTGCCACCTAAATCATTCAGATTCATCTGATGGTTTTTCAGACATCAATCTAGCACCACTGGGCAATTTCACTTTACTCGGATTACCCTCAAAATCTACTGGGCGAGAAGACAAGCTTGCTGCAAAGAACCACGAAATAATGAATCCAAATGGAATCCCAGTTGCCAATCGCATGGGATTTACTGATTCATAGGATGTGAGTGCTTGAATGCCACCGTCTAGAACAAGAGGTAAGGACATTCCCAATCCAATTGCGAGCATTGTAATCATTCGTCGATCTACTAGGTACAGGTTTAGTATTCTACTATCGGGTAACAATGTGAGGAATGAATCGCGCAATGTCCATCGATTCAATCCACGCCTTGACCACCACCACGCGCCTATGGTTAACCCGAGGAATATGCCTACATCACGTACGCACACGGGCATTTGGTTACCATTTATTTCCCATGAACGTTCATGTTTTTGGTGACAATTGAAGTCACCAAATGCATACACAAATGAGTAATATGGATTCGACAAATTACTCCATTCGAATACCCCATGTTCGCTTTGGTTATGTCCCATCCCTCCACCCTCAGGATGCTCTTTATTCCCCCATCCATCCTCGTCATAATAATCCAAAGTATTGGCGCGCCCTGATAATTCGGGTACAGAATTGGCAGGTAATAGTGCAGGTACGAGAAACATAGAAATCAGATAAAACCCAAAAATACCTGTTAACCAACCCCCCACTTTCTTCTCGCGAGTACGAGATGATAGTCCATTGCGGAACGGAGGCTCCATGTCGGTTGCGCATCACTCTTAGTCTAACAGGCTTCGTCCCAAATGATTAGCCATGCCTTTGATATGTAGTGGTTAATGTCAGGAACTAATGGTCGAGTTGAATATACGGGATGTTTTCATCCTTTCAGCAGTTCTTGGGACCATGGTTGGTACAATGACTTTCTTTATGCACATTTTCGCAACAGGAATGGGGGATGCAGATTTAAAAAACTCATTTCGTATTGGATTTTTGATAGGTGTTGCCACTACAGTAGTCCTCTTGAGTTATACTTTGTTTCGATATTTTGAAAGAAATCGAAGAATTTCAAATGCCGATGCTACTGTTGAACCTATTGATCGACTTCAATTACTCTTGTCTCCAATTGAAAATATGGCCCTGAATCTACCGTGGGCGGATGAGCGTTCATGGACTACATCTAGCCATGTTAGGATATCACGGGGAACATTAACAGTTGATTTACATGATTTGAATTTGAAGTTAGCCAAAGAAATCCTTGAGCATATTATATCCTCGCGTGAATGGATTGGTCGGGTTCGGATAATTACTGGACGTGGTTTGCATTCAGCCACAGCTCCAAAGATCCGCCCCATGGTGATCGATAGACTCCGCCAAGTTGTCAAGCAATTGGATTGGGAGATATTACTCAAGAAAGGCTCCTTGACATTACGGCCAATGGGAAAGGCCCCAACCTTTGGTCGCTGGTTATTCCGCTTCATTTTCCTAGGCAGCCCTATTACTGTGGCTTTTTCTCTAGCGTTTAGGGATCTAGCTGGCGATGGTGCACATACACAAGGGATGTATGTTGGAGTGATATTGGGAATAGTACTGAGTGCGATGCTAGCAACCTATCGCGAACGTCAATGAATTCACGCAGTGCTACTTTTTCGAAAAGTGCTCGCGTCGGGATTCGAACCCGAGTCAGCGGGATGAAAACCCACCATGATGGGCCTAGCTACACCACGCGAGCGTAAACCGTCGCCTGTTAACATAGTTGATGAGACGTTCGGTCTCATTCTTCCGTATCACTGGGAATTGCAAACATCTGTTTACGCACCAAAAACCAACTGATTAAGCCAATTATTGCTAGACTCATAGCCCCAAGTGCAAACTCATTTTCGACAAAACTCTCCGCTGCTGATAGGGCTTCATCCCCCCATACGACTATCGCAATTGCTTCTAATCCGAACCGTAAGCCTCGGCCGAAAAGTCCTGCAATTGCAAAGGTGCGGCGATCCATCTCACCCATTCCTGCTACCCACCCAAATACCTTGTATGGGATTGGACTAAATGCTGCAATGAATATTCCAGCAGTACCGTATTTTTCCGTCAAGTTTTCTAACATGGTTACATGTTTTGGATTTGCATATCTCTCTAACAGATTGCGACCCCAGTGCTGCCCAATCCAATGACCAACTAAGCTTCCTGCAACCGAAGTAATTGTAACAACAGTCCAAAGCCAGAGAACTGTAGTCGTATTCGTTTTATCTGCGTAAACCATTGGCATATACAGTAAATCTGGAGGGACTGGTTGAATAATCGCTTCAGTAAATGAGAGGGCAGCAAGACTCCCCTCGCCCAAATTATCGAAGGCATCTAAGATAGACTCTTTCCACCCCATGGACACATTCCAACGAATCTCCTTCATCAAGGTTGATGCCTCCGAAGTCCTCATGTTCTTGTTTCATGCCCCCTATTCATGCGCGCACTGGATACAGGGGCTCTCTTAGCATGGCCCCTTGTGGACTTGATAGGATGTCTGTGTGTCCCTGGGCAAGTTGCTGAAGTCATGAAACACTCCCCTGAACGAGCCATGCTAATTCAATCTCAGGGCCCTCGATTTCTTTCGCCGTCTACCGAGGCGATCGAACAGGCACGGGCGTCAGCTATTGAAACAGGTGATTTGTCAGGTTTAGCAGCAGTTGACCTTGAGATACTGGCTCTAGCAATTGAACACGGTGCGGAATTGGTAACTGATGATTATCGACTACAGAATGTTTGTACTAATTTTGACCATCCTTGGACAGGAATCATACAAGATGGAATAGAAGATTCTTGGACTTGGACCCTCGAATGTAGAGGGTGTCGTCGTCAGCATCCAGCGCTTGAAACTAAGCGTAAAGGCGATTATGGAAATTGCCCGGAATGCGGTGCCGAATTACGTCTTAAAAGAATCCAAAATTCCAATTGATAAAATTAATTTTCCAATTGATTATTCAGATGTCTCTTCTTCAACTTCATCTGGTGTTTTTCCTTCTACATCGACACCTGATTCCTCTGCCTTTTCAGCTAAAGCAGCAGATTCCGTTCTACCACCACGGGCTAAGTCATCTTCAGTTTCGGCGCCGGCATCTTTGATGTCTTTGATCCCTTCATGAAATTCACTTTTGGCCTGTCCAAGGGAACGAGCTAACTTCGGAAGGCGTTCTGCTCCGAAGAGAACGAAGAATGCGATTAGTATGATGATGAGTTCGTTGGTTCCAAAAGCCATTATTGCACCAAACACCGCTGAGAGCCCCCACCCATTCAACGTTGCGGAACAAAATCAGCTAATTTTCTCTGTTTTAACCACCAGATACAGGCGGCAGTATTGCAATTTCTATCGAATCAGACAATTGGGTGTCTAATTCAGATATTTCACCATCTAGTGCCACTTTCACTATATCCGGCTGAATCTCTAACCGCTCCAGTATGGAGCGAACTGTTTCGTCTCCCCCGGCTTCTATTTGCAACTCTCTCTTTCCGAAATCATCTTTCAGTGGCCCGAAAAGGGTCACTCTTCTCAGCATCTTATCTCTGCCCATCTGGAGTTGGGTGAATACGGGGAGTTATATCCCTGCTCTGTCCACAGATTTCCATGCCCGCTGTCCTTGAAGCCAAAGAATTGTGGAAGATTTACGAAACGGGAACGAATCGGGTTGAGGCTCTTCGCAAAGTAAGCGTCACGCTTGAGTCTGGCGAAATGGTTGCAGTAATGGGCCCAAGTGGTTGTGGGAAAACCACGCTACTGAATTGCTTATCTGGATTGGATGACATTACTTCAGGTGAAGTATTGATTGACGGAGTTGGATTATCTGCGATGTCAGATTGGGAGTTAACACAAACACGCGGTGAAAGACTTGGTTTCATATTTCAAGCATTCAATTTACTCCCCGTATTAACTGCAGTTGAAAATGTCGAATTACCGTTGTTAATGGCTGGTAAATCACCACGTGATGCTAGATTAATGGCCCTTGATGCTCTCGAATCTGTTGGTCTAGGGGACCGTGCAGGACATCTTCCAGCAGAATTGTCAGGTGGACAGCAACAACGAGTAACAATTGCTCGCTCGTTTGTTCACAACCCAGCTGTTATTCTAGCCGATGAAGCTACGGGTAATCTTGATACGAAAACAAGTGACGAAGTCCTTGATTTACTATTGCAATTGAATAAGGATAGAGGCATGACTATGGTTTTGGTAACTCATGATAGTGAAGTTGCAGCTAGGTGTTCACGCACCCTCGTAATGAAGGATGGTAGAATAGTAGAAGATCGCCGTTCTGGAGAAGAGGAATAGGTGATTTCAATGTCCTTGGCTGGTGCTTGGACGTGGCCACGTAAACTGGTTACGGCAATTTCAGGCATTTCTTCTCTGACCATTGTCGCATGGCTCTCCTTTTCAGCACAAATTGATGAAAATGACTGGACCTTGGGTCGTACGTTGACTTCTGTTGGTATTTCAGCGATTGCTGGTCTTGTTGTATGGACAGTAGTTCAATGGCTTCTTTCTAGCCGCCACCGCATTCTTGCAACAATGGCTCGCAATAATTTAGTACGCCGTAAACGCAATACTGCACTTGTTATTGCAGGACTTTTAGTTGGTTCTGCAATTGTTTCCTCGTCATTGGTTATTGGCGATAGTTTGGATGCCACAATGGAACAACATTTCCTTGTGCCGTTGGGGGATACTGATTACTACATCCGTGGAAATGACCCAATAACGGGGCTATGGACTGAATGGAATTCAACAAGAGCCAGTGAATTATCGGATGAATTAGTTGATATGCCCGATATTATTGGTGCTAGACCCGGTCTGGCTCTGACTATTTCGGCAATTCATGAAAAATCGGGCCTCGCAGAGCCGAATGGGCAGTGGATGGCCTTTGATGCAAACCGCTCATTATTGGGTAGTTTCGACCCAATCGGTGGTGAAAATGGTATTCATTATGCAGACATTGAATCAGGGAATGTTGTGATCAATGAGGAGATGGCTGAGAGAGTCTCAGCCGATGTGGGAGATACACTTGAGGTTCATTGGATGATAATTGATTACACTTCTGGAATCGAGAAAAAGTCTCTAAATATGACTGTTCAGGCGATAATATCGGATATCTCAACTGGCTATTTGGGGTCTAAATATCCCTTAATTTTCACTTCTTTGTCAGATGCACAAACATACACGGAAAAAACCGACTTAGTCAATCATATTGGAATTTCTGTGAAAGGTGATGGCACCACAGCAATCCGGGACAATCTGAAAGATGCAATTAATGAGAAACTACTGGCGGAAGATGCAGGATTAACAATTGAGGCTGATGAAGCGAATGGGATGATTGCAGTTGCCCGTACAACAGGTTTCGGATTACTGGATGTAGGCGAAGTTGCTAATTTAACTGCAATTGTAGATGAGACTAATGCCGATGCCCAGATACTCGAAATGCTTCAGGTGCCACTGTACAACACTGCGCAGGGAAGTGTAAACCTATCTGGTTTGGCATCAAGTACAATTACTGAAATTGCGCAAACTGAGGGTTGGGATTGGTATGCTACTGCCTCCGGCTTATCACTCCAGGACTCGTTTGGAGAGTGGTGGATTTGGGAGTCCGATGCAGATGAAAAAGCAATCAATGATTTACTTATTTTATCTGAAAAAAAGGGTTTAGTTGCCCATTCAGAGGGTTTGCGTGAGGTGGATGTTTCCCCTGATTCAAATGACATTGATCATCTGAATGGTCGTGAAATAGTGGCCCTCGAACAATCAGAATCTTCAATATTCGCTCTGGAATTGGATGAAGGTGCTGTTATATTGCATCAGTCAGATTTGAACCTAAGTGGCTGGTTGACTTTTTCAATTCTTGATGACGGTTCTGCGATGCGACTCGATATGGCGATAGACGACAGTCAATTACACATTAGAATCGAGCGTTTACTTGGAAGCAGAAGTTGCTCTTTTTCTCTTGAAAATACTACAAACACCCCTCTGTCACAATTTTGCTCTGACGATTTAGTCGAGCGTCGAAACTTGTTTTCCCACGCAGGATCGGCATGGGTAGACAATGGACAGAGTCTTCATTTACTGGATAATGGAACTCTTATCCCTGCAAACACACTGGGGTTACCAAACGGTTCAATTCTTGCTAATTCAGAGTCCGTATTGTGGGTTGAATCTGAAGGCTTGTGGTATTGGAATACTACGAATTTCGCTTCGTACTCAATGCCTTTACCCCCTGCAGCATCCACTTCAGAGGCGGCCATAAGCATGGTTGGAGCCAGATTAATAGTGACTACAGGTAATGGTGTTGCAATTTCTGATGATGGTGAATTATCTGGCAGAATCCCAAACAGAATCAAGGTTGACGCCTTGCGTGTACCACTAACAGCAATCGCCCTCTCTGGTGAGGGTAGCATGGGATTCCCCGATGTTGATGATCAACATGTTGTCATCTCAAAATGGGCTGGAGATACACTTGATTTGGATGAAGGCGAATTCATTCGTTTACGCGGTTATCTTCCTGTAGCAAGGGGGATGCTGACAGGGGAATTGATGTATGTTGATAATTCAAATTTGACATTTCCTTCACCACCTGGACAACCGTCCTTTGATGCAATATCATTTGCAGTGGTCTCTTTGAGTGATGCTGAAAACCTTGCTTCAGGAAATAGCGGTGATCGAACTTTTGTGATTATATCTGGTCCCGCATTGTTCAATTCAACAAATTATACGGTAATGGAATCAGCAATCATTGCTTGGTCCGATGAGCAAGCTGATTTGCAGACAACGAACTTGCGTGTAGTTCCTATCAAACAACGTGCATTAGAGGCTACAGAAGGTGCTGGTGAGAGTTTCTCAATGTTGTTTTTGATATTTGGGTCATTTGTCATTTTTGCAGGTATTTTACTTGTCATCAATATTTTTGTTATGCTAGCGGATGAACGCAAACCTGAGATGGGCATGGCTCGGGCAATTGGGATGCAGCGTGCTGATTTACGTGCATTATTTGTTCAGGAAGGGGCATTTTTAGGATTAATTTCAAGCGCGCTTGGTGCAGTGCTGGGAATTGGTTTTGGTTGGGTCATCATGCAATTCATGGGGACCGCCCTTGGTGAAGCAGGGGGCCGTTTGAATGGAGCAATATTTGATTGGACATTCCAAAGTCTGTTGGGTGGATTTGTAACCGGTTTCTTAGTCACCTGGGTGACCTTATGGCTTACTTCCCTTTGGATTAGCCGATTGAATGTAGTCGCAGCAATTCGTGATATTCCTGTTCGATTTACAGGTGGACTGCCATGGTGGTCAATCTTAATTTCTCTGTTTTTGGCTCTTTCTTCTATGCTTTTCTTTGGTTTAGCATTTTTAGCGGGTTCTCCTGAAGATGGTTCAAGACATGCTTGGTGGCTTTTGGGTGGATTCATTTTCTTGTTTTCCTTACTTCCTCCGATGTTCTGGATATTGCGAGTAATTTTACCAGAAAACATCCATTTTGGTCGTATTCGACTGCATCGGCCAGTGATATTACCACGCTTAATTCTCACTATTTTGGGCACTTCTATGGTTCTCTGGGGGTGGATTGGAGATCCTATCAGTGCAGATTGGGAGCAAGGTGCCTACTCATTCATTTTGCTCGGTATTTTCCTTGTAGCAGCTGGTGTTCTTTTGCTTTCAAGTCTGGCTCCAATCGTTGCTAGAGCTATTGCACGTTTGCTTTCAGCAAGGTCGAAAAGAGCCGCATCTGTATTGCCAACTTCCCTTTCTTATCCATTGGCCACACCATTCCGTACGGCAATGTCAATGGGTATGTTTTCGATTGTTGTGTTCGCAGTAGTTGTTTTGTCTGGATATAGTGCATTGTTGAATAATTACATGGATGATCTTAGTGAAGAAGTTGGCGGGGAATATGAAATCGTTGCTATTAGTGGTAAATTTGACTATTCTTTGGATAAGGATTTGTCTAATTGGAACCTCAGTGAGGCCTCAATTGAAGATTTTGATTCAGTCTCATTTATGTCAACCACTCCTGTTAATGCTGAGCGTTTAGACGGTTCTGGTGACGAATTGATTGTGTATCTTCGAGGTTTTGATAGAAACTTCACAGATCATGGGGCCTTGTCACTTGCTGCTTGGGATGAATTCTTTGGTGAAACTGAGGCTGAGTTGTGGAGTGCCGTATTCAATGATTCCTACCTCGCAATTGTCGATTATTCCCTCACCCCTCAACCAGCGGGCGGAATTGACACTGCACCAACACTCAATTTACAGATAGGTGATTCTGTCGTGGTCAGTGACCCTCTCAATAAAGGAATCAACAGAACAGTCTACGTTGCTGGTATTTTGACACCATCTTCTTCTTTCTTCATGTCTGGAATTCATATTTCTGCAGATTTTGCCGAAGAAAGGTTCGATGCAGAACCGAAATTGGCGCTATTTAGTGTCTCTTCAGACATTGATGAAACTAGACAACAAGAACTCGCAGACGAAATTGAACGTGGAATGGCTGAAGATCAGGTTAGCACAGTCGTCATCGGAGTTTTCTTCGCGAAACTCCAGTCTTTCGTTTTGAGCATGTTCGACTTACTGCAAGCCTTCTTGGCATTAGGTTTGGCAGTTGGGATTGCAGGTTTGGCAGTTATTACTATACGAAATGTTAGTGAAAGGCGTCACCAAATTGGTATCTTACGTGCACTAGGATTCCAGCGTGGAATGGTGGTGGCCTCGTTTTTGATTGAGTTAACTTGGGTATCTTTCTTGGGGATTTTGAATGGAGCTATTGTAGGGGTAGGTTTCCACTACGCACTTTACGATCGATTTTTGCGTGAAGAAGGTGCGGAGTTTCTGATGCCATGGGGAGAGATTTCTCTTGTTGTCTTTGGGGCGTATATACTTACTTTAATTTCAACAATTTGGCCCGTGTTAAAAGCAGCCTCAATTAGTCCAGCCGAGGCACTCCGCGATGTCCAATAGTTACAAATTGATTGTTCCAGAGTTAATATACTGTTACAAGATTAATGTCCAAAAAGTAACATCTTCTCCCCATCACTATATATACGCGCTTTTACTGTGGCGGAGCACCCACTGTGAGGGAGGACTGTAAAGTGAAGCAAATAGTACCAATTGTACTCGCTGTGTTAATGCTGTCTAGCGTGTTCGCTGGAATTGACATGGACGAACTAAATGAAACGAAAATAACGGACACCGGTGGAAGAGATGCATATGAGCTAACTCTTCACGATGTTTTAGAACCACGAGCGACCAACGTAGAGACTGGAAGAAATACTATCGACATCGGTGATGTTGTGAAATTCCGCCCAGTCATTATCAATGATGGTGACAGTGCTCAGACTGAATTTAACATTCATCTGACAGTTGCACCAGCGGCCGCTCCATCGAACTACATCATTGACGTAAGTGATGATGCGGTTTGTCCAGGGAATGTAACTGTAACATTGTGCAGTTTCAACACTCTGGCATCTGGAGATTTCTTGGGTGGAGGAAACTACCATGTCAAGAATCTTGACAATTCAGATGTAACTTGGGCTCCTACCTCTCCAGGTAATTACGAAATTACAATCACCGTTGAACCGGTCATGGAAGAACACGATTCTGACTTGACTAACAACGAAATGTCATATTTCGTATCAGTTCAGCATTTCCAAGACATTCAAGTTGATCTGTGCTGGACCGATTCAAACGGTGACTGCATGGAAAGTAGTAATGAACAGGGATTAGACTCCAAGAATTTCGCATTGGTTGTAAACTCATCTGGTTCACAGCAATGGGATGCTCGTGAAGTTACTCTATCAGTCACTTTTGGTGGCGCATGGGACCAATCCCTATCGAGCTTCGATGCAGATGGTGACGGTATCATGACAGGTGTACCGAATAGTGGTGCAGTCACTGTTGTTCATGGTAGTGACCAGACAGTTGACATTTGGCACAACCTGTCAAATGCAGAACAAACTGACCCTGGTTCCCCTTGTGTAACAAATGACAATCCTTGTCAAGATACTCGGAAGGTTGCACCATATGGTGTAGTCACAAAGTACGTAGGAACAATTTCTGGCGATACTGGTGGTAGCGGAGTTGAAGCAATGACTGTATCCGCTAGCCTCGTAGACTACACTGGTTACGAGCAAACCGATATTGATGACGGTCAAGGCGAGAATTCAACCACCTCTTCCATCTTGGAAGAAGTTACAGTGGATTTCGATGACCGAACAGGGAACAATGATGATGAAATCACAGCATACTTCAGTGTATTCCATGATGTAGCCATAACATCTCTCACAGGTGGCGACAACGATGCAGCTGAAGGTGTTCTTAACGTAGGGTCCATTCCATTGACTGCTACAGTTGTTGGTGCAGGATCAGATATGATTAACAACGCATATGATTGGAGAGTTTTATTCTCTGTTAAGGAACAGGGCGGCGATGGGACAGAACTCCTTATGCCTGGCCAAGACGAGTCCAACAGTTGTGCAACTGAAGAGGAAGACACCTATGAGCATAAACTCCTAGGAAACAATCCACCTGCAGCACCTGAAGGTATTGCGTGTGTGATGGTTGATTTACCAGAAGGTAAAATCTACACTGTAATGGCAACGGTTGAATTGGTTGACCAAAGCCTCACAGACGGGGATTCAGCCAATGATTGTGGCACAGGATCAAATGATGCATGCCAAGCTGACATGAATGGAGGAAACAACGTTCGAGGTACATACTTCGAGATTATCAACGTTGCACCAACTGTATACGCAACCATTGATGCAATTACTCGCGATGGCGAAGTAGTTGATGCACCAATTATTGTTGGCGATGCAGTCACTCTAAGCGCACGAGGATCTGACGTAGAAACTGACGATCTTGCGCTTCGTTACTCGTGGGAGCGTGTAACCGCTGACGGCATGGTATTCCCAATTGATTGTCAAGAAGGACCAGATTCCGGTCAGTGCACAGAAGTAACAGATATGACTTGGGTCGGAGAGCGCGCAGTTACTGTCACGGTATCTGATTTCCACGGAGCAACTGCTACTGACATCCTTACACCAAAGGTTTGGAATCATTACATGAAAGACGTTGCTGATCCAGCAGTATCTTATTCATTGGTTTACGAAGCTCTTGTTGAATACAACTTGAGTATCACTAATGGAGAATCGGTTACAGGTGCAACACTTGGATCGAATGCAGGTAGTTATGACAGCGTGATGGCAATTAATCTAGCATCAGCTACAAGTAGCGACTTGCCTCTATTCAGCCCAGCATCAGTTGGCGCTGAATCATTGGTAGTTACATATAGCGCAGGAGATGCAAACACAGACTATGATTTGTGGTTCCAATTCCCTGGTCAGCCAGAGTGGACTGCTATGGGTACAACAGTTACTGCAGGCGCAAATGGTGGAGTAACTCTCACTCTTGAGCGTAATTCAGTAGACTTGCCAAACATTGAAGCAGGCACCTATGCAATCTTCGAGACATCAAGTGCGGGAGATGCCCCTCCTGCAACTGGAATCACCAACCTGCTACCTGCACTTCAGCCAAATGGCCGCGTGTCATTTACATGGGATCTTTCAGAACCCACTATGGCTAACGCCAACACTGACTCAGTACACGTTTACGTGTGCGCGACATCAGGTTGCGATGCAACAGCGGGTGATCACTACGGTCCTTTCAATGTTGCAACAACAGAATCATGGACACTTGCAGATGGTCAAGATGGCACAACATACACAGTTGTAGTCCGTGTTGAAAATGGCAACACTGATTCAGTCTCTGGAGCAACATTGTTTGGTACTCCAGTTGGCAGTAGCACAGTAACAGCAGATGGTAGTGTATCTCCATCACCTGCAATCACGGACCTTGCAACCTCTGCAAAGGATTTGGACGAAGCAGTAGATGGTGATGATGCACTTGGATTCACTTGGTCAGCAACAGGCACAACAGATGTTGCACAGTGGAAGATTTGCTGGGCTGCTTTCCAGTTCGCAACATCGGATTGGAACGGTCTTGAAAACTGTGAAACAACAGAGGATTCTGCAATGTCTTTGGATATCTCAGAACAAGCACTCTGTGGTGGACCTTGTAGCAGTACTCTATACTTCGGCGTAGCTGGAGTAGATGCAGTCGGCAATGTCGATACAGCAGAGGCTGCTCTTGCCAAGAATCTAGGCGATGGTCTCGATGCTCCTGATACAATCTTCACACCAGCTGATGATACAGAAAGTGAAGAAAGCGATGCACCACAAAAAGCAATGTATGCAATCATTGCCCTGGTGGTTCTTGCAGTAATCGGTGGAGCATTCATCCTCACCCGTGGCGGTGGCGGTGAAGGCGAAGACAAAGAGTGGGATTACTGATCCCATTCGTCCGCTGAAAGGAAGAAAATGACCTACCCTTGAGGTAGTGACCCGGGCTGGGGCCCTATAGGGCCCCAGCCCATTTTTACGTTTCAGAAATAGATAATCCTTCATTCAAGAATCCAGCCGTCCCTTTTTGTTGCTCGCAATACAATGTTTTTATTATCGAAATTCGAATTATATCCTTTCCGTTGACTCAAGATCATCGAAGCCAACTATTGAAATCAAGGTGTTGAAATATTTTGTTACAAATCGTTTGTACTACTCTTTTTTACGGTAAGGAATTAACTTTATTTTCAGGCGCAGTTTGCTGAATGTAATTGAGATTTCAAACCGATTGCACCCATATGGTTATATGCGCGATAAAGCGTGGAACGCCTGTTCATACGACAGTCTGGGGTATGTAACATGGTGACAAATGAAAAGAAGAAGATGCTAGGTGGCAGTTGGCTGCTACTTACGCTGTTAATGATAGGAATGAGCTGGAGTGCTGCGGTAGCTCCTGTAAGCGACGATGTCTCGGCAACAGATGCTGAAGATGATTCGACAACTACAGAAGACTATTTCGCACTCAGCGTGGAAGAAACGGAAGCGGTATCATATGCCGAATTTGGATATCCTGATGAGAATGAACTCATCGGTAGCCGAACCGCGACTTCCAAGACGTACGTGACTGAAGAAGGCAAGGTTGCTCTTGTAACAAGCGACCCAATCCACTATCTCGATGATGGTGGAGTTTGGCAGAATATCGATACTGATATCGAATCTACTGCCACAGGGTGGACTGTAGCAGAGAACAACTTCGTTACAGAATTCAGCACAGATATGAATCGAGGTGTGACGATTCAGGTCGACGAAAACGTTGACCCGATTTTGATGGGCCTCAACCCGTCCGTAGTGACGATGGATCGCGAGCAGCACATGCCGATGCCATATGGTCTTGATGAAACAGACCTCGGTATCGAAACTGGTGCAAACGTGTTGCGTTACCCAATGGGTCAAGGCATTGCTCTTGACTATCAGGTGACTGCAACTCAAGTTAAGCAGAATCTAATCGTTCGAGACATGCCTTTCCTACCGGAAGGCTTCCAGGGTTCGTTTGGTCTTCAGGAAGAAATGATTCTTCCTCATGGCTACGCAATCTTTGACGGTGAAAGCCCAATCCGAGACGGAGAGCAAATCAAAACGAATGAATCAATCACTATTCGTAATGTTGAGACAGGTGAGTTGCTGGTAACAATCCCAGCACCGATGATCACCGATTCCAACATTACTGGCGGAGAACCAGTCTTTGGTGAATACCTACTAGTCCAGATGGGCGAGTATGTACAAATCACAACATTGGTTGACGCAGATTGGCTAACGAACGAGACACGAACATACCCAGTTGTAATTGACCCAACACTCGATATTATGGGACAGAACTCATGGTATGCTCGTCGATACAGTTACAGAAGCTATTGGGGTGGATCTTACACCTATTACCAAGCATACGGAGGCAGTTCGCTGGCTTACTCTTGCATGGGTACAGGTAGTTCTTACACCACTTGTGGATACAGTAGCTACACATACTTCGCAATGTGGCCAGTTCACAAGTTCAACATGAACAACGTAGTACCTACTGGTGCTTCAGTGAATGATCCAAATTGCAGTAGTTGTGGAGTGAAATTCCAGAACCACGTAGGTCGGTATTATTCAGGTTCAAGGAACTTTGAAGTATCGATTATGAAGACTGGAACTTCTCAGAGTTCGACAATGGTCGATCCAAGTACACAGAGTTCTTACTACAAGGCCTACCGCTCTTGGAGAAGTCCATCCTCGTCTTCATCCACATCATTGAGTGACCCTGGTTACTACTACTACGGTGGTAACGTGAGATCAATCTCATTCAACTCAAATGGAGTAGATGACGTTCAAGATGCAATTGATGGTAACGCAGCAGGAAGCAGTGGTACAATCTTTGGTTTGATTATCCGTTCAGTGGGCAATTCGCCTCGTTGGTATTGGTGTGGTCCTAGTGGCCCATCCTACTACGGTTGCACAAACAATGCAAACAAACCGCACTTGGAAGTTACTTACACAGGTGGTTCAGATACAACTGCACCAGTTGCAACACAAACACCATTCGATGGTAAGACAACTTACCTCGAAGGTGCACGTACAATGTACATCACGTTGGAAGACGCTAGTGGTATCGACACCACAACAGCGGGCATGCCACACATACATTACCGTGTAGATTCAGGTTCATGGAACGCTGTCGCCGCGTCCACAATTGGAACCTGTGTCGCAGGTGTACCTTGTAATTTCAAGGCTACAATTCCGGGCCAGACTGCTTCAACAACCGGAACCAAGACTGTAGAATACTTCTGGGCTTACCGTGATTCCCCTGCTCCTCCAAATGGTGGAGTATCTGGAACAACAGGTAGTAGTCCAGCCGGTGCTACAGGTATGCCAAGCAACATTAACACATATCCAAGTTCGCCTTACAGCTACGATATCGAACATATCGAGAACGCAGCAGTTGGTGATAACAAATGGCAGTTGCAAGCCAATGGTTGGAATTCGTATTCCTACTACAGTGCTGTACGCTATTTCAGTTGGCAAATGACATACTACGAACCAAGTCGCGAATACCACATTGAGTGGGATACTAGCAACTGTGGTACTGGTACTTTGTCTTGCTTTAACTCAGCGTCAATTCTTGACTTGAGATATTACCCAGGAACAACTCGGTACACGACTTCAACGACTGCACAAAACAACAAGGAAACTGTAACAATTCCTGGCATGACGATGAACGCTCGTACTGGACCAGGAATGGACTTAGTCTACTGGTTCGATGGTGCAAAGTGGGGAGTTATGGGATACGAAGCATCTAGTGGAACAGGAATTCAACAACCACTATCTGATGGAGATGTCTACACTAATTTGGATTATGGAAGCAATGACGATGGATTCGTAATCGTTGATATCCCAGGTGATATCACAGGTTACTTTGGTTCATTCTCATGGAATGAGACATACAATTTGAACAGTGCAAACCGTAACAAGTTCTGTATAAGTACAAACAATCATCCAAATATGTTCGTGCGATCGACACGCACGTATGGGTCCTACAACAACCCATGTATCAGTTCGTTTTCGTACTACAGGTACCAGTACGCTTGGAACGGATTCATGCTTCCTGGATACGATGGAAAGGTCGACAACGGCTGGTCTGTCTATTCCAAGGTAACATCAATCTTGCCAACACCTGATACATTCCCACCGGAATTTGATCACAATGGATTAATGGATACATATGTAGACTCATCTCGATCCTTAACTTTCGAGATTAAGGATATTGGAGATCCTGCAATGGGATTGAACACCAGTTCAGGTACAGACTCGAACGGTGTTCTTGAAGGTCCACACATGAAGTATCGTGTATATGATAACAGTACAGGTACATGGTCAGCATGGTCGACTCGTTCATTCTCACCATCAAGTGGGTCTCGTGCAAGTTGTTCGATGAATACTTGTGAATGGACAACATCAATCCCTGGTACAGACCGTGATAACACAGTTGAGTACACAATCCATGCTAAGGATCTAAATGGAAACTGGAACAACTCATCCACGTACTCATATGATATCGAAACTCCAACAAAGATATTCGTTATCGAGTGGCACGACATGACATCCGGATCAAATCAGGCTTACACAGTAAGCTATCAGGTCCGATTGTACGATGTAACAAACGAAATTGAGTTTACATATGATACTGGAAGTTCTCATTACTACGATTACGAAGTAATCGGGTATCAGGACCCTAGTGCGTCAATTGGAAATGAAATCCGAGGACGAGGTACTGGGTATCAGGCCGGTCTGAATGCATTCACGAACAACTATCGTATTGCAACAGATGGAAATGATCACTCATACGAAACATATGCAGCTGGAATGTCTGAACTCTTCAATTTCAATGAAGAGTACACAGGAAGCAGCAATGGATGGCCATATACGTACTACTGTACACGCTACTTCACATCATATCGAAGTGACTGCAGTACAGTGATTGACCTGCCTGCTGGATTCTCGTTTGATTACTTCGGCAATACTTACGACGGCGACCAGGGTCACAAGATCCACGCAATCCGTCACGGTGCAATGCAGTTCAGTACATCTTCGACCACAAACAGTGCTCAGATGATGTCCTCAGGTTGGGGAACTCGCATGCCTACTTTGCCTAGCAGCTCATCATATGCAGCAAACGTAGACTTGGCCCCATGGTTTGGTTACTACAGTGCTTACTACTGTCATTACAACACAAACAATGAGTGCAGTATCCGTACCAAGATGATTCCATTCGATGGAGCAGGTATGGATGTCAATGCTGACATTACAACACCAACAATTTGGGACGCTGAACAGAGCCCAATTCGTGTCAACCCATCAAATGGTGACTATCTACAGGTATCTGCAGATCTAACCATTGAGGCTGGTGTTGAGGTACAGATTGCAGAGGGTAAGGGAATTGTTTTCACTGGCGCTTGTAACAAACTAGACGTCAATGGTAACTCAACTGATCCAGTTACAATTACGAACATGGGTACTAATTATGCAAAGGGACTTGCTTTCACAAATGGTTGTACAACATCCACTACTGATCGCCACACCTTTGAGCACACCAACTTCGTGAACTTGTCCATTGCAATAAGTGCAGGTAGCCGACATGGTTCAGCACCACATTACAATGGAAACGTAGGTGATTTCACCTTCTCAGATGTGACATTCACAAACGTGGACACAGCAATCAGTCACGGTAGTGGCCAAGGTACAAACTTTGACATGTCCAATGTGGACATTTCAAACAGCGCTGATACCTGTATGGTTCTACCAGATGATTCAACTGTAACATGGATTGGAGGTTCTGCAACTGATTGTAATACACATGCTACCACAGGTCAAGGTGCAGTCAACACAGGTTCAGGCTCAACAGTTTGGATCGAAAATGTTGACTTCGTCGATTCTGCAGTTAATGGTGTATTTGGTCAGGCTGACAGTTTGTCACTGTCCAACGTGACAGTCGATGCCTCAAGTGGCTTCGCATGGCAACAGGGCGGTACTGCAGTAGCACATACTACTACCGCTAACAGTGGAACCAGTCTTTACGCGTTCAATGTAACAATGGCGAATTACGTCGCTGCTCTTACAACACACGCTACAGACAGTTTGCACATGGAACGCCTAGCAAGTACTGGCGACTCTAATGGTTACTGGATTACCCCAGCGGGCTCAAGCAGCCCAACTGTGGGTGACACAGGTTGGACTATGGACGACGTATCTGCAGATGGTGGCCTAACAATGGCACGCACACAACCAAGCGCAATGGACAACATTGATCTTGGCGGTGCTCTCAGCCTTTCAGGTACAGCAGCATCAACATCGTTGATGAGCGGTGATAGCATTAGTGCTACAGGACTGACAATCAATGGTTGCGGATGGAATATTAATTTCGGGGGCGTTGATCTCGGTGATGGTAGTCAAGATGCTTGGGTATCCGCAAATTGCGGTTCAACATCGACTAGCAACGTTGTGACCATCTCAGATGGTACAATTGCTGGTGACTCATCCAACAATAACTTCGTGTACGCAAGAAACTCGGTTCTAACCGTTGCTGAAATGGCCGTAACAGGTCAGACAAACGTGGGCAGTTACCTCGCTAGCGCTGGCACCAATGCCGACATTCGCTTGATTGGAGTAAACTTCCGAGGAAATGATTGTCTTGATTCCAGTAACAGTGCAGACACATCATCCTGCTGGGTTGAAGCTCAATCAGGAACTGCTAAGGTTCACTTTGGTGGTACAGCAACTGTATACACATACCGTTCAGGTACAAGTGGAGATGTAATGAAGCAAAACCACAAGGTTACAACTGCAGTTCATGATGGTTCAGGAACAGAGTTGTTCTCCGTTGGAACCGGTACAACCGATTCTAATGGTGCAGCTAGTGTTTGGCTAATCACAGATTTGTACGAGATGGATATCAATGGAGCAACATCGTCCTCTGCAACTTACACTGACCACACAATCCGTGTGGCTGGTGGTGCAGGACAGAACGTGACTACGCCAACAGATCCCTGGTACACCACTGGCTTCGCTGCAAGTATTGGTAGCGGTTATGCTGGTGACTTACCACTTGAAGTTGGAGAAACCATTTATCTGAAGCTTGAAGCATACCCAATGGACTTTGGTGGCGGAACTAAGGATTGCACATTCTTTGCAAACAATGATTCAGCATCGACTGTAGGTGGATATTACACCTACACTCGTCAGATCATTACTCTGTCCGCAGACATGGTTCTTGATGGCTGCAGTGTTCACTTGGAAGGAACCTCCCTTCGAATGAACCGCAGTGCTAACAACAATCCAACCATTACATTGCGCAATGGTGCTGAATTATTGATTTCTGAAGAAGATGGAGACTTTGGTCACATCAAGGCACAATCAAGTCAGTACCCATGGTCAATGAACTTGGAAGACGGTGGTACACTAACTGTTGACGCAGGTTCAATTCGCGATATGGATGGCGGCCTTGCAATCAATGCAGGTACAGTCTCAATGCTCAATGGTTCGACTGCTTACGGTAGTCCGAATGCAGCATTGACTACAGCAACACTAAATGTTGATGGTGGTACGCTATTGATGAACAATGCAGGCGTTCAGAATGTAAATTCTGGTGTGGGTATTCGCTTGAAATCCACAGCAACCAGCAACTTACAGAACATTCTGGTCAAGAATTCTGAAGTTGGTATTGAAGTAATCAATGCGGCACCTGCAATCGACGGATACACTCTAACTGACAACACAGTTGGAATCGATGTATCTGGCGGAATGAGTCTACCAACAATCTACCGTTCGACACTCCTTTCGGGACAGTCGCAAGGTTGGACTACATACGAGATTGATATCACTGACATGGCTACAGATAACAACTTCTTGCAAGTTGGTGTTGACATGATCTACGGTGGTGGAAACTCCGACTGGCGTAAGGGTTCGTATTATTCACGATATTACATGACAACCGATCGATATCGAATTGCAATTGATGATGGTGATGGAACTGGTTTGAACAACATCACTGATTCAAGTGTAACCGGTTACTACCCATGGGGCAGCAATGACCCAGCGGTACTAGCTGGAACACACACCTATTCAGGTGGTGTCGGTGGTCAGCCAGTTTGGGATTGTAACCTCTATGGGTACGAATACAACCCTGGTAACAGTTATCGATATGGATACTATTACTACATGATAAACTACGGTAATGGTGCGTATACAAGCTCTGGTAATTACTACGGACAAGACGCTTATCCGAACGAATTCGGGTTCCGTTGGGATGTAGGCAGTGCAACGGCGAACGATGTTCGCTACCCATACATGTGGTGGGGTAGTTACTGGCCATCCTTCTATCACGCAAACACAGTATTCGTTCCACCCGAAGGGTTCAACGGAATGTGGGGAAGTTACAACGTATGTCAAAACCAAGCATATTACACAACTTCCAATCCAGCTGGAGCTATGATGTCGTATCCAATTGTAGATACAAGTTCATCATCAATCGTAGAAGCTAAGCTTTACATGGATGTAGTTCATTACGGTGCAGATTACTATGATGACCGAGCAGAATTCAGTGTTCGTACAGGCAACAGCGTAACCGCTCTACTTGGAGAGGATTACAGTCGTGATCAAGGATTGGCATCTATCGACAATGGACAAATTACTGGTGCAGCTACAGGTATCCGAATTGGAGGAGATCGTGCAGCAGCAGCATTTGACACTGTTACAGTTACAAATCCAACAAGTGAAGGAGTCTATGTTGATGGCACAACCGGTGCAGAAATGGCCGGTTTAACAGTCACCGATGGACGCTATGGTGTCCGAATGGGCAGTGCCGCTGGTGGTAAGTTAGTGCTTGACAACGTTGCTTTGGATAACCAAAGCCAAGACGGTGTTGTTTTGTCCAAGGACATGACACTATCAATTGCTAGTGGAACAATCGAAAATGCAGCTGGTGCAGGTCTTAGAGTTCTGAGTTCCAATACTGGAAACTGGGCCTTTGCTGGTTTGACACTAGATAGCAACGATGTTGCTGTACGGCATGATGGTAGTGGAAATATGGTGCTTTCAAACATGGATGCAATGAATTCAGGTACTTCTGATGTTGAGATGTCCGGTTCAGCCACTATTGACTGGCTAGAAGGCAACATCGATGATACAAAGATTGCAGCAGCAGACAGTTCGAAATTGACACGTCTGCGCAATCTTGATGTTGATGTTACAATTGGCTCTACTGGAACTGGAGTTCCAGAAGGATCTCCAGTCAAGATACTTGATTCCACTAACCGATTAATTGATTCTGGTTCAACAGATGCAAATGGTGAGGTTAATGGAATGAACTTCGTAACTTGGACATATGATTCGTCCGGTAAGGTCACGAAGAATCTTGCAGGTTACCAATTGATTACAATCGCTAAGGTTGCTTACTCCAACGGTGTAACAACTGATATCCGATGGGCTATGGACACAATATCCTTGGCAGATTCAACTGGTAACGCAGCATCAGCAGCATTGACTCAGTCAATCGATAAGCGTATTTGTTATGGATTTACTTCGACATCTTATGACCTGCTTGCTGGTTCTTGCAGTGGATTAAGTAGTCAGGGCACACGGTCTGTGAGCAATGGACAGGGTGGTACAGTTTGGGAAGGCGGTTACTACGCCACCCCAGGTTCAGGCACCTCTTCGTTCAATACAGCCTTTGAAAACCAGACGATTCTGATTGATACCCCATACACTTACTTGAGGAATCAAAAGACATCGTTCAACAACTCAATTGTCTTCATGACAGGTACATACAACAGTGATACTCGTGTATACGCGCAAAATGTTGGCGGTTCATACGGTACATTGCACATGGATGGAGTTACAATGATTGCAATGGGCAAGGATGCATCAACTCATGGATCTAGTTTTACACTTGGTTACTCCGGTACCTCGAATTACGGTAATTACGTAGTTAGTGATTCTACCCTCATTGGGTTCGCAACAATTGCTTCAGGTTCAGGTTATGGGACTTATGCTAACAATGGTGTAATATCAGTTACTGATTCAACACTTGTTCATCACCGAACAGCTGTTCGCTCAAGTACATCGCAACTAGCTGATATGTGTATCCGATCATCCGGATTCGATGGTGTGACCATTACTGGAAACGACTTTATCGACTGTGGTGTGGGAGTACAAATCCCAAGCAACTACTACGCGTACAACAGTTATTATGTTGGTACAAATGGTCTAATTGGTGCACAGAACTGGGTGGTTAGTGAAAACACCTTTGAGGACACACAAAACTTGGGTGCATGGATGTATCTGAATGCATATGCACGCAACTTTGAGTTCAGTAACAACACAATAACTGGAACACCTCCAAGATATGGTGTGTACACTCAAGACAGTACAACTGACTCGGCAGTAATTACAGGAAACACAATTCATGCTGACAATCCAGTTTACATGCGCGGTTCAAAGTCATGGGAGATCGCTGACAATACCATTACCGGTATTTCAGATGCTTCAAGACCTTGTATCTACGTGTTGAATGGATTCGGTATAATCGAAGGAAACACTTGTACTGATGCCGATGGTGGTATTTCTGTCAGTGGTATCCGAAGTGGACAAATTGTCCGCATTAACGATAACACTGTGCAATATACTGCTGGCCGTCTTCCGACAGCCGCTCTAGGTATCTACTTGGACAGTTGTGGACTTGATGAGGTTTACATGTCGAACAACGATGTATCCACGGTAATGAATGGATTGAACACAAAGGGCTGCACAGTAACTGACAATGGTTCAAGTTACACAGCAATGCCTGGTCGTGCTGCACAAAGTTGGAACGTTGATGCGCAACAGTCGACATTCGCTCCGGCTCACCTTACCACAGTTTGTGTTGGTGATTCGGTTCGCTGGACTTCACGTGCATACAACGGAGGTAATCCACACACCACAACATCTTACCCTACAGGTCAGGCAGATAGTTGGGACAGTGGTGCAATGAACTTGGGTTCAACCTTTGTGCACACGTTCAACACGGCAGGTAATTTCACCTACCACAGTTCGAGCTTCCAATCAATGAACGGTTCCGTTCTTGTGAGTGTTTGTAACAGCAACTTGGTCACAACTGGTATCGATGTACTTGGTGGCAGTGACGATCTCATTCTGAATGGAGTGACAGTTACCGGATACAAGCGTGGTCTTGACATGGTTGGTGGCGATTTGCATCTTGCAAGTAGCACTTCAATTGCTGGTGAAGCAGTTGCAGTAGCCATCGAGGATGTAGACTTCTCGACCAATGGTGCATCACTGAGTGCAGACGAAAACTTCGGAATTGCACTTAGTGTATCTAGCGCAAATGGACAGGATGACCTAGACATGACTGATCTATCGGTATCTGGTTCAATTGGTGTCCTAGCAGACGGTCACGAGAATCTCCGCTGGAATGGCGGTGTTGCTGATGCAGATACTGTTCTGAAGACTGTGAATGGCGCCTCTGGTACTATTGAGAACATGAGTGGTACTTTTGAAGTTGCACCAGGTGTGTTAATGGCACTACCATGGTCAACAACAGCAGGTTGTTCAGTAGCACTGACAAGTGGCTGTTTGGGACCAACAACACAGATTAACGCAGGCGCATACTCAACAATCACGAGTATTGGCAACGGTGTCCTAAACAATGGATACATGAACCCAGCAGCACCAACCTCACCAACCAACCCAACTAAGTTGGTTGTTGACAGTGATGCAATTATCCACGAGGGTAACCTCTTGAATCTAACTGTAACACACATGGGTGCAGCTCCATCAAACCCTGTTGGATTGTTTATCCGCAGCGTACCTGACTTGGCACGCTCCGAATACGTCAGTCCATCATGGCGCACAAGCGCAGGTCGTGCAATCACTGTAGACGGAAACTTCTACGATTGGTTGGGTAGCAATTTACTGAACGATGCTGATGATATGGCACCAGGTCCTGTTGCAGTGAACGCCACAACTGGCGCTCATATGCGTGTGACATGGGATTCGAGCTTCTTGTACATCGCTCTAATCGGTCCGACATTCAGTCTGACTGATGGTATGGCGTACTTGGACACAGGTGCTGGTGGATCAAGCACAGGTGACAACTGGCATGCTCAGCACACACTCGGCTTCGAGGCTGATTACATGCTTTGGATGGAAGACCTCAACAACTGGGGTATCCGCAAGGTAATGCCTACTGGAAACTGGGTTGATGTAACTGCAAGTTGCACAGGCCTAGACAGTCATCTGTTCATCGGTAATCCGTACCTACAGACACCAGTCAGCGAGTTCCGTATGCCATGGACTTGTATGGGTTCACCCACACAAGAAGTCCGCTGGCTTGCATTGACTCAGTGGGATGGTGTACCAGGATTCGGTACAGCTGGACAAGTTGCTGGTGTGTTCCCAGAACAGACCTACGACCCAGTTACTACCAATGGGCAGTTCTTCCCACAATTCGGTACTTTCAACCTAGTTGGTGAAGATCTCGCTGATGGTACTCTTGATGACCACTTGCTAATCTTCCGAACCTACACTGGTTCAGGATTACCAGGTGCACCAAATGTATACCAAATTAACGTGAAGACACTCAATACTGAGGGCGATTATTGGGATTGGGGTAGTTTTGCTCCACTCATTATGACGACCAACCAAGATGTCACAATCGATATCTTGCGTGCAAAGCCAGTCATTGAGAACTTGATAGATGTGGAATACAACGAAGATTCAGGTGAGCATACAATCACATTGAATGACAAGGCTTCTGATTATCAGGACGCCTCGAATACGCTCAGTTGGTTTGTAACTGATTCTCCGTCCAATACCCATGCGTACCCAACACCATACGATTACCAATTGAATGGTATTACAGGTACAGCTGGTGGATTGGCAGAAGCATCACTAACAATCGATACGCTAGACAACCAGTTCGGTGGTCACCGTCTTTACTTGACTGTAGTTGACAGTCATGGTATGACAGCATCACAATCGATGAATGTCGGTATCTGGAACGTTAACGATGAGCCAGTGATTTGGAACTCAAACCAATTTGATGGATCATTAGTATTGTACGATGGTGGCGGTGGAAACTTGAACGTCCACGATGAGAACTTCAATGGTATCATTACCAAGTCATTGGGCGACTCAGCGAACGTGTCAAGTTCGTACATCCTCGATATGGCAAACGAGCAGTCACAGAGCGATTGGAACACAGAAAGTATTCCACAAGTTTACAGTTGGGCTGCAGATGAAGGAGATTGTAGACCATTCTCCACATCGGTTGCAAACAATATCATCGAGATATCTGAGAACATCACTAACGAGGCTGGTGGCGATTGTGATATCGTACTAAGCCTTGATGACGGTGCATCACAGAACAGTGATGCAAACGATGTAACGGTGAACTTCATTGTGAACCCAGTTAACGACGCACCTGTAGTCAAGGAATTCGATGCAGCAAACAACGTATACGTTGAAACTGCAAACGGTTCCCTACAGTTGGATTGGTTCTGGGATGTTGTTGAAGATGATGAAAATGCAAACAACCTAACGTTTGATCTTCATCGATTGATGGATGACAATGACCATTGGGATCGTAACGATGGCTCTGGCATGGATGAGTTGACCTGGAGTGTCGAAGAAACTCCGCTTTGTGCATACGAGAATTACTTCTCGGTTACTGTGGACAATGCGGCAGACACTCTTGCGTTGTCTCTAATCCCTGACGCAGCAACCAATGCACCAACATCAGAGATTGATTACTTGCAAGATGCAGATGGCGATGGCGCTTCTGATGGTGGTATCCACCAGATTCAGCCGGCAAGCGGTGTGTACTGTACAGTGTATCTTTGGTTGAATGACACAGCTGATGCACCAACGCACATCGATTATGCACAGCATTCATCCGGTCAATACGAGCAGCGCACAGTGCGTGAAACTGTTTACATCCGTGTGATGAACACACCAGAAGCACGTCCAGATTGGCATTTCGATGACGAAGTTGGATACAACTGGTTGAACGTCGAGGCTGTCTTGCCAGGTACTCGTGTACCAGTCGAGATTGACATCGTCAATGATGGTAATGATCCAGCATTGTACAATTATGAACACGATGTACAGGTTCGGTTCTATGTGAATGATAACCCAACATTGATGCAAGACCAGATTACTGTTGAGTGGGATGACCTACCAGCAGTCGGTGAATCAGAAACTATCCGTGGATACGTGACACTGAACAACCCATCTGAGTATGTTCGAACCTTCATTGAGGTGCGTACAATTAACCCATTGACAGGTGAGTACATCGACAGTTCGATTCGTCGACCTGCACTTGAAGAGTTGAATTGGAACAACAACAATTTGACAACTCAAGAGACAAGCGATGATCTACCACAGATGGTACGTCTACGTGGCGCAATCACGAGTGTAACTGGATTCGCTCCAGGCCTATTGGCCGTGAGTCTAGTTGGTGCATTCGTCGGTGCTCTTCTCATGCAATCACGCAAAGAAGAGGATGGCGAAGAATTCGAAGCACTTGCAAGTGATGACGAAGCAGTGAGCCCAGTTATTGCAACTATTCTACTAGTTGCGATTACTGTGGTACTCTCTGGTGTAATCTATGTCTGGGCACAAAGCTTGGCATCAGATTCTGTTGGTAAGGCTGCGACACCTCGAATGACATTTGATCAAGATGCACGATTCGGTTCAGAATTGGGCGGACAGGACAATTGGTATTGGAAGGTTGCTGTGCTTGATGGTGATGAATTGGCAACACAGGCTGTGTTTGTGAAGGTACAGTGGTTGAACTCCACTGGTGTCGCACAGACACATACTACTAGCCTAGCAAACCCAGCTGGTGTATACGGATTCGTTCCGTCTAACAGCGATCAATTGGTGACGTTCAAGGATTCAATCAACTGTAATGTCGATTGTTCCACCGGATTCGGTGCGAACGACTTCATTCAGATTCGAATGACAGATCCAGCAAATGGCAATGAAGTCATTGAGGATGCTACGATTATACTATCGTACAATCCTGCTGGTGGGAATTCGTATACATTGATGACATGGACTGCTTCGTTCAACCCACCATCAATTTCGCCGCAATTCTGAGGCGTTAAGATAACCACAGGGGCCACCTAAAGGGTGGCAAGTGGGCGCGCAAGTGCCCGCTTGAGTCCCCCTTCCTGCTTCGGCAGGAAGGGGGATTAATCTCCCGTCTTTCCCTATATTTTGGTGATTTCATGGCAATCAAGGCTGTTTGTTTTGATTGTGATGGCGTTCTAATTGACACCGTATCATCATGGAGAATAATTCATGATTTCTTTGGCACCGATAGTGGTGAAATGCTTGATCGATTTATCCGTGGTGAGCTTACAGATGAAGAATTCATGGCTGATGATATAGGGAAATGGAAATCAGTACAATCAACTATTCATCGTGATGAATTGATGCGTTGCTATCAAGGCGTTACTTTGATGGATGGGGCTAGAGATTTGGTTGAGGCACTAAAGGAACAAGGCGTGTATGTTGCTATTGTGAGTGCAGGAGTAGATCTTCTGATTGGTTCTATTGCCAAACTCCTCAAAGTCGATGATTGGGTTTCAAATGGATTTCAATATGATGAAGATGGATTTTTGCTAGATGATGGTGTTGTGAGAGTCCCTGCTCATGGAAAGGGTGAAATGGTGTCTAAACTTGCTCGAATTAACCAGTTCTCACCCTCTGAAATTGTCAGCATCGGTGACAATGTCACTGATTTATCCATGCAAATTCCCGGAAGTCATTTCATTGGATTCAATGGATTGAAAGAAAGTGCAATTACTGGATTTGAAGATGCGGGCGTCCCCCATGTTCGAGAAAAAGATTGTCGTTCGCTTTGGCCACATATATTCCCAGATATACCATTCCCCATCAAAGATGGGGAATGAATCAATATGCGACCTCGCCCATTCATGTCTATGAGCAGGCGTTGGGGGGTCATCATCCTCGGCCTAATTTTGCTCACTCCTGGATGCATTGGTTCTGAAGAGCAGTCTGAAAGTAGCGCAGATTCTCCTTCAGAAAGTCAAGATATTACCCTTGACGTTTGGTATTCTTTTTCTACAGATAGCAAGGAAGAGTCAACTTTTATGGCTGCAATTTATTCATTTGAATCACAGTA
>Ga0066836_10000132_pt1 | contig 29683 bp, 23 predicted proteins | sample ETNtaG_18_FD_71568 | JGI IMG/M metagenome (GOLD analysis project Ga0066836, IMG submission 71568) | Marine microbial and viral communities from oxygen minimum zone, Eastern Pacific Ocean - ETNP201302SV91 | ecosystem: Environmental > Aquatic > Marine > Oceanic | place: Pacific Ocean: Eastern... | reverse complement strand
TACACAGATAATTCTACTGAACCAAAAAGTAATCCTAACCCCGGATTTGAAGGATGATAGATAGTTATGTCCAAGAAAAAGAAAAAAGAGATGGTTGGCTATAGGCAGCAACCAGGAAAGATCTCATTTTCTAGACCTGGTTCAGGTGGTAAAAAACCTTTCAGTGAGCCTAGAGATGAAGGAATGATTCCCGAAAGTCAAGGAGGGAAAAAGGAACAACCTTGGGGGAAACACAGACATGATAAGCTGATTACTGGAAGAGTAGTAGGAAAGCCTACTTCACTTGTAGATAGTAAATGGAAAGTCACAGGTAGAGCAAAGTATGGAGATGATGTGAGGTTACCAAACGAATTAATAGGAAAGATAGTTAGATCTCCCCATCACTATGCAAGAATTTTATCAATTGATTTATCTAAAGCACTCAAATTACCTGGCGTAATATCTATTGCAACTGGAGACGATGCGACAAATAAATTTGGAGTTCTTCCTGTCACTAAAGATGAACACGCTATGGCAGTAGATAGAGTTAGACACATTGGTGATTTAGTAGCCTGTGTGGCTGCTGAGGATGAAGCAACGGCATTAGAGGCAGTTCGTCTAATAGATGTCGAATATGAAATATTAGAGTCGATACATGACATGAAAGAGGGACTAAAAGACTCACCCGAACCGATTCATGACAGAGGAGAATACCATATTGGAGAAGCGAATATTCAGAAAAGAGTGTTTCAGGAATTTGGAAATATTGATTCAATGCAGGAAAACGCAATTGTTAGTCACAAAAATAATTGGTTCTTCAATGGAGTAAATCATGGAGCAACAGAACCACATGCAGTGGTTGCGGACTGGGATCCATCGGGAAGACTAACACTATATACGCCGCAACAAGTTCCCCATTATGTCCATAGAGCTCTAGCCGATGTATTGGAGATACCTATGCATCAAATAAATGTACATAGAACATTTGTAGGAGGAGGGTTTGGAGGAAAATCTGATCCTTTTCCACATGAGATGTGCGCATCCATACTAGCAAGGAAATCAGGGCGTCCAGTCAGAATTACATTTGATAGAGAAGAAGTATACTGGATAAACAGAGGAAGACATCCATCTCATATTGAAATGAATCTACATGCAGATGAGGAAGGAAGACTATGTGGGATTGAAACTGATGCATTAATTGATGGAGGTGCGTTTGCGTCTTTTGGCCATGTAACTACATATTACAATGGAGTTCTTCATACCGCACCTTATGAAATAGGAGCTTTTCATTATACTGGCGCGCGAGTGTGGACTAACAAACCAGCCAGTGGAGCAATGAGAGGTCATGGTGCTGTAAATTCTAGATGTGCGGTGGAAGTAGGAATTGATGATTTGGCTGAAAAATTACAGGTAGATCCGATTTCGTTCAGATTGGCCAATTTACTTCCTCCTAATTCAGCGACAATTACTGGTTTTAGAGTCACAAGTATAGGGATGAGAGAATGTCTAGAGAGAGTGATGGAAGAATCGGGATGGAAAGAAAAATTTAGAAAAATGCCATTGGGTCAGGGAATTGGAATAGGGTGTGGTTTCTTTATTTCAGGAAGTGGCTTACCAATACACTGGGATCCAAATAAATTCCCCCATGCTACCGTTCATCTGAAAATAGATATGGATGGAGGAGTAACAGTACATACTGGCGCAGCAGACATAGGCCAAGGTTCAGATACAGTAGTTGCACAATCTGTTGCAGAAGTTCTAGGTTTGCCACTTGATATGATAAGAGTAAGATCTAGAGAAACAGATACTTCTCCTGTTGACTTGGGCTCATATTCTTCTAGAGTGACTTTTATGAATGCTAATGCGGCTATCTCTGCAGCCATGAAGATAAGAGATGATTTATTGAATGCAACATCGGAAATTACGGATTCTCCTATCGAAAAGTTAGTCATAGGAGACCGAAGAATTTTCAGAAAGGATGACCCGGCAGTAGGAGTTTCTTATCTAGAAGCATTACATAAGGCACAAGAAGAAAGAGGGGCATTAGTATCATCAGGAGCATATAGAACTCCGCCAATGGGAAGGGCACACAAGGGAGCTGCGGCCGGTTTGGCACCTGCTTATTCATTCTCAGCCTATGTTGCAGAAGTAAAGGTGGATGTAGAAACTGGGCAAACAAAAGTAGAGAAGGTATGGGCAGCACATGATTGTGGAAAGGCCTTGAATCCACTAGCGGTAAAAGGGCAAATAATTGGTTCCTGTCATATGGGTATGGGACAAGTCTTGTCTGAAGAAATGAGATACGGAAGAAATGGTAATCTAATGAATACTGATCTCCTAGATTACAAAATACCAAGCATCCATGAAATGCCACATGTGACTCCAATAATCGTTGAATCAAATGACCCAGAGGGACCTTTTGGTGCTAAAGAAGCGGGTGAAGGACCACTTCTACCCATCTTACCTGCTGTTTGTAACGCAGTTTATGATGCAATAGGAGTAAGAAGTAATGAATTACCAATAACTCCGGATAGATTATATAAAAATATAGAGAAAAAATGTAGAGAATTGAAAATCGATGATCCCCGTGATTTACCTGTCCCTAAGCTAGTATTCTCAGACTTGCAAGACACATTAGAAAAGAGATCCAAAGAACACTCAATAAGAGACAAAGAAAGAAGATTGGGTTCTGACATCAAACCTTATCATAATGGTGCATTATTTGGTATGGATCCTACTATACCTCCAGATGAAGTAGATGATTCATGGAAAGTTACTGTGATACCATCGGAAGAATATCTTAACTCTCCAAGACTAGCAGGTAGTGCATGGTTACATACTGAAAGAAGAAAGAGAGGCGAGTAAAATGAAAATGCCTCCCTTCAAATTACATATTCCATCGACACTAGATGATGCCTTACAAATTGCTAAAGACATACAAGCCAATGGAGAAAAATTTGATTGGATTGCAGGAGGTACTGATTTACTACCCAATTACAAGTGGCACCTTAACTCAAGAAAAAATGTTATTTCTTTGGCAAAAATCTCCGAACTGACTGAACTTTCTAATACACATATTGGAGCCATGGTCAGATTACAAGACTTAGCTGATTCCAAAGAAACTCATCCGGTTCTGGCGAAATCTGCTAATTCGATAGCCAGCATAATGATTAGGCGTTCGGGGACAGTAGGAGGAAATATTTGTCTTGACACTCGTTGTTACTGGTTTAATCAGACAGAAGATTGGAGAGAATCTATCGATTGGTGTCACAAGTGTGACTGTGGTACCGGAGCTGATTGTAGAGTTATACCAAATCAGAACACATTATGTGTCGCTACATACCAAGCAGATTTGGCACCAGTATTGATGTGTATGGCGGCCAAAGTGCACCTGATTTCTAGTTCAGGAAAAAGAGAAATGTTATTGAGTGACTTTTTTGAATTGGATGGAATGAAGAGAAATAAATTATTGCCAGGTGAACTTTTAACTCATATTACAATACCAAAAGACTCCGAGAATTGGAATGGCGATTATCAAAAATTAAGTCAACGAGAATCTTGGGACTTTCCAGAGGCAGGAGTTGCGGTGCTTTGGAAGAAAGAAAAAAATATTCTCAAAGAATTAAGAGTTGCAACTACTGGGCTTGAATCAATACCAGGATATCATGAAGATTTATCCAAACAACTGGTTGAAAATTGGAATGGAGAGGAAAGTGTTTCAGTCTTATCTGAAAATATAAGGAAAGCTGTAAAGCCGGTGCAAAACACATGGTATACTCCATCTTATAGAAGAAAGATGGTGAAGGTATTAACAAAGAGAGCCTGTAAGAGCCTAATAGGTGAGTGAGATGAAGAAAATTACTTATTTTGTTATTTTCGCTTTTTTATTATCACATTCTGCTGTACTCTCCTCTGCACAAGAACCGGAATTAGGCAATTGGGAATTAGGAATTAAATATATTGGAGATGATGAAAGTAAACCATTTCTGATAAATGAGAACGGGCAAAAAACTATTGAGTTTTATGTCCATAATACTGAAATGTTTGAAGTCGAAGTCAGTTTTACATATGAATTGCCATTTGAAGGTGTTGCAGATGGTCCAGAAACCGAAAAAATACAAGCAGGAGATAATGAGACTTTTACTCTTAATATCGAAGACGTAGATGTTTTTGATTTTGCAGCAGCGACAACAGAAGAAATGAAGATTACAGCAAGTCTAGTATCGAGAGCAAGTATTGCAGTTCTGATTCCTGAAAATCAAGAATCCATAGCCGATCTTAAGATCCCTACTATTCATTCACTCACAGTAGATCTTGCGGATCCAGCAGGAGCAATGAATGCAGGCACAGATATGATTTTGAGAGTGACTGTAACCAACACAGGAAACATAAGAGATAAAGTTGGAGAAATAGATTTGTCAGATAATTGTCCACTAATGACATTAGACAATGGATTGGATAGGTTGCTTACTATCGATCTTGAAAAAGATGAAGTTACAAATGCAGATTTGAAAATAACTGCATCGGAAAGTCATCCAAGAAAGAATTGCAAACTAGAGATAATAATACATTCTAATGGAGCAATGAATTCAGGCAACTCAAAAATATCAGAAGATGAAACCTCAATTACAGTTGAACCACCACTTACTAAACCAGTAAATAACCAGAACGAAGATGATGAAGAGAGCGTCACCGAGGTGGTAGATTCTAACCTTCCAGTATCAGGAATAGGCACAATTGCATTATCATTTTGTATGGCACTATTTTATGCTAAAATAAATAGAAGAAAAGAATAGAAGAAAAGGGAAAAAAAACTATACTAATGCAGTGTTTAAAATAAACCTTAGAATATTGAAGGAATGAATCTACCTGAACTAGTAGCAGCAACATATAACTGTCATTCATTGCTGGCTCAAGGTACTGTCAGCGTTTGCTATGTTCTATATCAGAAAAAGGAAGTGATTATTGTGGCCGAAGAAAATGAAAATCGATTTGATTTCAACACAATAATCATATCTTCAATTGCAGTAACTGTTGTACTATTATTGCTGGCACCAATGCTTATGGTTGTTGGAAAAGAAACTTCTTATTCAGCCTATGAATCTAGTAGTTTGGCACAACTCAGTGAAATGAGAGAGGATATGTCAGACCCTACAGGATTGCCAGATGGATACTTTATTGCTAATACCATGTCTACACCAATGCTAGTTAATGACTGGAAAGACCCACACAGAACTATGTTAGTTATTGTATCTCCCGAGAAGCCAATTGACGAAACCGCGGCGGATGCAATATATGAATTCGTGACAGAAAAGGGAGGAAAGGTCATAGTAGCTGCAGATAATACAAATGCTAACAGATTGGCTGCAAAATTTGGAATATCTTATTTTGATTCCCCTCTTCTAGATCAGAATCAACATTGGCTAGAATACAATGACGATGGCTCTATACAAGACCCAGTCTGGCAAAATGTTTGGAGTGTAGCAACTGTTGAAGATGATGTGAATGAAATGGAAGCAGGGGCTGCTAGAAAAGGCTGCTCTGATTTCCAGATATCTAATAACGACCCTAAATCTTGTAGAATACCGGTTATGTTTCGTTCACCAACCGGAATAAGATACGAACCGACTGCTGAAGATTTACCGCAGAATAATCCACAAGATCAGAGGGAAGTTAATGTTCTAGCAACTGCTTCATCATCCGCTTTTATTGACATCATAGGAAATGGAGACTCGAGTGATGCAAGAAATCCTGCACCTGGTGATTTATCTCTAATGATACGAATCGATTATCCTAATGTCCCTGTATATGACAAAGTTACCGGAAAGGGAGGGTTTAGTGATTTAGAAGAAATAAGAGTTACTGGAAGTATTGTCTTTGTATCCGATGATGAAGCTTTTTCGAATAAATTGTGGGACATATCAACAGCCGCAGAACAGGGCATGAGAAGTTCTTGTGAAGGAATTGTTGAATCAAAATGCTGGATGAATGAGATTAATGATAATAATGATTGGAATGGAAATAGCGTATATTTCCAAATGCTAATACATTCAATGATGGAATTTGATAATACACAACTTTCTAGCCAAATTAGACAAGATACAGGAAGTTTCCAGATTGTTTTTGACGAGAGTAGACATGCAACTGGAACAATATCTGCACCTTTCGTAGCAACCATGTCTACAGTAGTTTTACTGACTTCAAATACATTCCTTAAGTGGCTTGTAGTTCTAAATGTAGGACTACTATTACTTGTCTCAATGATGGTCATACCTGAAAAAGAGAACTGGAGGCATGTATTTGATTTAACTAGATTTAATCAACGACCTAACAAGCTTGATCCAAGTTCATATAAATTAAGAGTTAAACAATCGCTATTCACTAAAGTCAGAGTACATCATGACCTGACTAGAGACCAAATGGCTTCAAAACCACCTGCAGAGGTCCAAGCACTGATAGGAGACCCTAGGCTAGTCGAATTGGCTTACAGTCAGACAAGAACATACTCACCCCAAGAACTAAGGCAACTTATGGTAGCAATAAGGAAATGGGGTAAGAATTAAAAAAAAAGGAGAGAAAAAAAATGAATGCAACACCACCAGCAGAAAAACCAGAAGCACCGCAAGCAGACGCGGTCACTCAGGGTTATGCAAAGAAAGCCGAAGCCGCTCGTGGTTCTAAGAAAATGAGTGACAAACTCGAAGCTGTAGGTGCAATCGCAGAAGCGATTAGCCTAGAGGTTCAGAAAGTTATTATTGGAAAGAGCCATGTAATTGACAATGTTATGGTTAACATCTTGTCAAATGGCAATCTTCTATTCGAAGATTACCCAGGACTTGCAAAAACACTGATGACCAACACTTTCGCAGACGCACTAGGATGTGATTTCAAGCGTGTACAGTTTACACCTGACTTGCTTCCAGCAGATATAACCGGAACAAATATCTATGATGCAAAGAAGGGGGAATTTAGTTTCAAGCCTGGACCTATTTTCTGTAATCTACTTCTATCCGACGAGATTAACAGGGCACCACCGAAAACACAAGCAGCTTTACTAGAAGCTATGCAAGAGAAACAAGTCACTATTGGTGTAATTACTCACAAATTACCTGCACCTTTCTTGACAATGGCTACACAAAATCCTGTAGAACAAGAAGGAACTTATCCTCTGCCTGAAGCTCAGTTAGACCGATTTATGTTCAAGATGTCAGTCGGTTATCCCGACAGAGCGGATGAAGATGAAATTCTAAGAAGAAGAATTGAAAGAAAGAAAGACGAGGTGGAAGTTGACGTCATTACAGATCCTGCAAGAGTTGTTGCAATGCAACAAGCAATTGAGGATGTATATGTAGATCCAGCAGTAAGAATGTACATGGTTGAGATTGTCTCTAGAACTAGAGAAGATCCGCGTGTATTGGTTGGTTCTTCACCTCGTGGTTCTCAAGCATTATTGAAAACAAGTAGAGCTGCCGCTGCTATGCGTGGCCGAGACTTTGTCACACCTGATGATGTCAAGGCTGTTGCCACATTAGCAGTTTCACACAGACTTATTCTGAAACCAGAACATCAAATTAAGGGTCTTGAGACTGATCAAGTTGTCTCAGATATTCTTAGACAAGTTCCAGTTCCAACAGTCTGATATCAGAGTACTGATTTAGGAGGTTTGCTTATGGCATGGAGTAGAAAATCAGCGATGTTTACTTCGCTGGCGATAGCTCTATACCTTCTAGGTCTTGTTTTACGTAATCAACAACTAGTAACAGTAGCTGTAGTTCTTCTTTCATTCCTTACATGGGCAGCATTCAGAACTACTAATGCTGATGTATCATCATCAGGAAGAAGGATGGATGATGATGCAAATACTGGAGGCGTTGCACTACAAAATCTCGTCGCTTTGAGGAAATTGTCTTCTGCAAGAGTTTTCGAAGATGGTGAAATCGATGTATCTATAAGAATCCAGAATAAATCAAATCTCTCCAAGATTCTGGAAGTTAGAGATCGAGTACCGGAAGTAATGAGAATAAAGAAAGGTGCAAATTATGTTTTGATGGAGTTAGGTCCACAAAGAGAAACAGAAATATCCTATACTATCGAAGCGCCATTAAGAGGATTCTATACCATTGGCCCGGTATGTATCAGAATACAAGATACATTTGGACTGTTTCATAATGAAAGAGAAATTCATTTGTACGATGATTTTCTTGTTTTCCCAAAGATGGAAGATATTAAAGATGCTTTAATTAAAAGTAGAGTACCCAAAATATTTACTGGTGCAGTAAACATAAGAAATCCAGGTGAAGGATCAAATTTCTATAATCTAAGAGAATATGTTCCAGGAGATGCAATGAAAAAAGTAAACTGGAAGGCTACTGCACGTTCTGGTGGAAAGTTGATGGTGAATGAATTTGAAAGAGATGCAGTGAGCGACATCATATTGCTAGTTGATAGTAGAGCAATTTCAGAAACCGGGCCAGTCAGTAGGAACTCATTGGTTTACAGTACTAGAGCAGCTGCAAGCCTCTCTCAATATTTCCTTTCAAGAAGAGATTCTGTAGGTTTAGTTGTGTACGGAGATGAAATTGTATCAGTGGATAGAGATACCGGTAAAAAGCAATTGTACGTAATTTTAACTAAGTTAGCAGGAGCAATGGCAAAGGGGAATACTCCACTCAAGGTTGTAACAAATAGGATTATGCCACATATTAATAGAGGAAGTCCAATAATTATCCTAAGTCCATTAGAAGATGACCCGACCATAGTAGAGGCAGTTAGAGACTTGAGATCAAGAAACTTTGATGTCACAGTATTATCGCCAAGTAGTTTAGAATTCGAATTTGATGCAAGAAGGCTAGATAGAACCGGCTATGAATTACTCAAAACAGAAAGAGACATCCTAATGAGCGAATTAAGAGGTTTGGGAGCCAATGTGATGGATTGGGAAGCTGATATGTTATTGAATACTGCATTGTCTGGCGCAAGAGGATTTTAGGAGGGGATTTATTGGTAGAAGAAAAGTCAGACACTGCTCACTTGTATGATGGTAAAACTATCAGATCTTCTGCTCCAAGTAGAAAAAAGGCTGCGGGAAGAATGAAAGGAAATAGTGAGATTCCTAAAGATGCTATCCCAGAGGTTCACGTACCCTCGATAATTGAATCTTTCTTTGGTGGGCCGATTGTAGCTAAAACTAAATTCTTGCCACCTGACAGAGTTGTACAAACATTACAGATGTCTGCAGCTATTACTCTAACACTATTATGTATAGTCACATTCACAGTAACTCCTGTATCAGGAACCGCTTGGTTCTGGCTCAGTAACTTGATGGAACTGCCAGCAATAGGCGCAATTATCCATTTAATGATGATAGGGATTGGATTTGTAGGAGGGATGTATGGGATATTCCAAAGAGATCAACGGGCAACATTAGTATCTTATGTAGTTCTAATATTAGTTACAATTAGATTTGCAGGAAGTAAGGTTGAATTTGGTATTGACTTATTGCCTGATGGAGAAATATCTCAAAAACTATTACTGATTTTTTATGCCCTTTTCCTTGTAATGTACATAGAGCTGACTAGCGGAATAATAAGATTCTCAATGCTCGATAAATCTATTCGAACGGGCGAAGTTTATGTGATGAATGTTAAAAAAATAACATCACAATATTATCGTTCATTACTAATAACACCTTTAGTAGCAGGTTTAGTAGCATTGGTCACTCTAATGATTAATCTAATTATTCCATCCATAGTTGGATTAATTGGTAGTGATTCTGCAGCTAAAAGACTGGAAGAAAGTGTCGAACTAACATCTGTTTATGGCGTAGCTCTAGGAACTGCTGTTGTATTCATGATCGTTGCATCCGCTTTTGCAGTTAACTTACCAGTAAGATTAGCCCAAATGAGAGAGAATAATAGTAAATAAATAATTTCTTATTCTATATATCCGCCTATTAAACCTAGATCTGAAATAACCAATATAGCTACAGATTCAACAACAGGAACTGCTCGAGGACCTAAAACTGGATCGTGCCTTCCATGAACTCGAAGTGGCCGCTTCTCACCACTTGGAAGATGTAGGGTGGATTGTTCTCTAGCAAGACTACTGGGGGGTTTGAAATGGACTACTACTCTTATTGCAGCACTGGTTGAACGTCCACCCAGAGAACCATCTGCGCTTCCTGAATCAGAACCTTCCAGAGTAGTAAGACCATCTTCCAAAACCCAAGCATCATTATTTTCAGAACCCCTCATCTTAGATGTTTTGAAACCATGAGAGAATTCAACAGCCCTAGCACCAGGTATAGCCATCATTCCACGAGCCAAAGCGGGTTCAATCCCATCAAACCATGGTTCACCAACACCAATAGGTAAACCTTCAATCAAGAGTTCAACAGATGAACCAATAGAATCAAGTTCATTTCTTATCTCATCTAATAATTCTGACATTTTAACTACTGCAATTGAGTCGCGACAATTCAAACGTTCCATATCGGTATCAGGTTCTAATGGAGATTTCCTATCTAATTCAAATAACGGCTTAGATTGTATATCTCCAACACTGGCTAAATGAGCCGAGCAAGACCAACCTACCGAATCCAACAAAGTTCGAGCCTGACTACCCGCTGCTACAATTCCGAAAGTTAACCTAGCAGATTGGGAACCTCCACCTCTCAAATCACTTGCACCATCTGATCTTACATATTCAACCATATCTGCATGACCAGGACGTGGATGGTCAGGAAGAAAGGAATAATCTTTCGAACGTACATCAGAATTCTGAGTCATTAAAAGTATTGGCCAACCAGTGGCAACCCCTTCATGAACTCCTGACATAATCTCACATTCATCAATTTCTGCTCTTGATGAGAGGCCTTTTCGACCTGGCTTTCTACGGTTAAGAAAATCAATTAATGATTCGGTATCAATAGGGGTGCCAGCAGGTAATCCTTCCAATAACGCACCTACACAACGTCCGTGACTTTCACCAAATAGAGTGACTTGAAGTCTATCACCTAACTTCATGCTCATTCTATTACCTCCGTTAAATCTTTATTCAAGAAATTACTTTCAATAATTTCATATTGTGTACGATTAAGAACTTCGTAGATTTGTTCTCTATCTTGAACGAAGCAAACCACAGATATAGCAGGCCCTGAACCAGATATTGCTGCAGAAAGAGCTCCATTGGCTATTGAACTATTACAGATACGTAATGCTTCATCATCATCAGTTGCTGCCGCTACTGCCATACCATTAGCAGACATTGCATTGAAAATTGACCCATTAGAAAGAGAACTAAGTGCACGTTCAAATAATTTTGACTGTTGTTCAAATTTTTTAGTGTCGATCTCGCTCAAACGTTGCCCCCTAAGTATTAGAAATACAGAATACTGTTCTTCTATATTGCCTTGTATTAATACAGATTCTTTGGCAGACTGATAAGGATCAACTAATTTCCAACCAGTCGAAATGGATGCCCAAGTATCATCCATACTTCCAGATACAGTGCAGCCAGCATGCCGTTGTGAAGAAACAGCCAAGTCAATTATCTCGAAATCACTCAACCCTGCCCATGTAGCGATGTTAAGTGCCTTTAATGCTGCAGAAGAAAGAGCCGAGCTGGATTTAAGACCCTGTCCAATGGGTATTTCAGATGAAACCTTCCAACCAAAATTATCAGGTAGAGGGAAACCATTCTCAGTCCATATTGCCTCTACAGATTTTAATAATGAATGATAATCATGTTTTATTTCTTGTGGCTCTGAAACTAAGGTAACAGTAATCTTAAGATCAATCCCAATAGAACATCCTTTACCAAGACCTAAAGCATGTAATATGGAAATTGCTGCATTAGATTCTGCTTCAGCGAGAATGGTCATTTTTCATTCATCTCCCCGTCAAGTGCATTTCCTATATGCCTCATCTGATTATCTCTACGTATAATAATCTCATGATCAACTTCTATATCTGTTACAGAAATTGTGTTTCCAGATTTAGAGACAAGTCGTACTGTTTCAGCTTGTTGTAACATTATTTGACCTTCAATGCCTGATTCCGACTGAAAACGAATTAACAAAAATGGCCGCCTCTCAATCTTAAGACGTCCAATGACACAGGTTCTTATTTTCCCCGAAGAAGAAAGTATGGATACTTCGTCACCAGCAGATAATTCAGAAAGATAACGTGTAGAATTATCTGCCATTAAAACATAAGAATGAATTGAACCAGCATTAACTCTAAATGGCCTAGAAGGCACATATTCTGATTCAATGGTTTCGCCATGAACCAGAACGAGAGAGGAGGCATTAGAACCAATTACCATACCTTCGCCGATTTCTAAACGTTCGATTAAGTCAATACATACTCTTTCTCCTACTCCACTGGAATTAATAGATAAAATTCTAGCAGAAGAAAGTACAACTTTTGATTTACGATTTATATTAGTTGACTCTTTACTAGAAGAAAGTAAGGCGGCTTCGTCCCATAGTTTCTGATCTTCAGGAGGTAAAACCAATGCATCAACCCCATGTTCAAGAGCGAAAGCAGCACCATTAATATCTACAATGTTACTTATTGCGGCTGCGATTTTGGTTCCACTTCCTGATGACTGCGAAATTAAGTTTTCTAAAGGAATCATGGTCCAATCTGAACAGCGTACAAGAATCCAAGGAATCATGCCAATAAGAGATATAGCTTCTTGCTGAGACTTAGCATCGTCAAGATTTACTTCTGCAACATCAGGAGAATCACCCTCCCATATTCTTGAACAAGATTCATGAGGAGGATGATTATTATGAGAATCTTGCCAAAGTTCCACAATATCACATCTCAAGTAATTTTGACGCTTGAGCAGCAGTTGAACAATCATGAACGACAGCCCTTAGTGCACGAATACAAGATTCAGGATCATTGGAACCGAATACTTGACGACCAATACAAACGCCAGAACCTCCTGATGAAATTGCAGATTCAACAACATGCAATAATTCAGTAAATGAAATTTCTCTAGAACCACCTGAAATAAGAACTGGGATCGGAACAGCCTGACAAACCAACTTGAATGACTCATTATCTCCAGTCCAAGGAACCTTGACTACATCACATCCTAATTCCCAAGCAACGCGAGCAGCGTGTGCTACGCCTCCAGTAATATCATCATCAGCAACTTTTAGATTGGGGCCTCTAGGATATATCATACCTAATGTCGGGAGGCCTAAAGGCAAGGCCTCGCTAGTTAGCATACCCATATCTTCAATCATCTCTGGCTCATTCTTGTCACCAAGATTAATCTGTGCAGAAACCGCATTAGCACCCCTGATAAGGCACTCTTCAGCAGTGGCTACTTTCACCTTATACTGATCTCTAGAACCTGCATTAACAGTAGAAACTGAAACATGACAAACAAAGTTACTCCAACCTGTGGTATCAACATAATGACTCAAAGCGCCTTTCTGGAGCACTATAGCATCGGCACCTGCTGAAATACAAGAAGAAATAACGTCATCCATTCTATCAAGCCCTTGCTCAGGATAACCGGAAATTCCATGATCCATAGGCACCCAAACACCCTTTCCATCAGGAAGAAGACGAGAAAGTCGATCCACAAGCCCTTCTGTCATGAATTAGCGCCTAGTGTCTCACTCTTGAAAGGTATCGTATAAGAATAATAGAGAAATTACGGAATAATATCAATATTAAAGGTCCAAATCTACGATTAATGGAGCATGGTCTGAGACCGAGAGACCGCCTTCTCTCAACACTTTTGCTGATTTGAATATCTTTAATGCTGCTTTATTAGCGAGAACATAATCTATTCTCCAACCTCTATTCAAAGCTCTAGCTTGCCCTCTATTAGACCACCAGGAATAAGGTCCCTTGACATCACCAACTTCAATCCGTAGTAGATCATTCCAACCAGTTTCCAAGAAACGAGTGAACCATTCTCTCTCATGAACAAGAAAGCCAGAAGTGTTCTTATTACCGGAGGGATTCCAAATATCATTCTCAGTATGAGCGATATTAAGATCACCACATAGCAGAACTGGTTCGTCAATTTCTATAAATTTCTTAGCCCAAATAAGTAAGTCATCTAACCACTTATCTTTGAATTTCTGTCTTTCAATATTTGCTCCACCGTTTGGGAGGTATATATTGATACAATGAAGTAAACCGTGCTTGGTATGAAGAACACGCCCTTCAGAATCTGTCAAATCAACACTCGTTAAGATGCCGCGACCTTCTTCGGACAACCCCACCCTAGACCAAGTAGAGACTCCTGAATATCCCTTCTTCTGAGCAGGATGCCAAATGACTTCATGATCTTGAGCAGGCTTCCAATTATCAGGCATCTGTTCAGGTAGAGCTCTGACTTCTTGGAATAACCAGATATCACTATCAATTTCTTTAATGAAGTCATCAAGCCCTTTACGATGAGCCGCTCTAATACCATTTAGATTCCACGTTACAATTCGCATAAAAATTCCTCATTGAGATAATTCTTTAACTTTCTCGACTAAATCCATACTTCTAAGTCTCCAAATTCCGACTGGGACCATGCCAATTGCTATTACTAATACCATCCCCATAATCTGGAAAGAAACGCTTGGAACAATCTTAACTGGAATAAAGAATTGCCACGATGAGAATGAAGCTGCGAGTAAGGATGCACCTCCAAATGCGAAGATGACGCCAACAAGACCACCAAGGCACCCAATTAGAACACTCTCAAACAAGAGCATTGTTCCGAGACTCCTTGTTGAAGCACCTAAGACTCTAAGTGTAGCAAGTTCGAAATCTCGTTCAGCCACATTCATAATCATTGTATTAAACATTACAACAAGAGTGAAAAGAAGACCTAGGTACAGCATTGATTGAAGAAATTTAGTCTGTTGATCTAGTAAATTGTTAATTCCATCAAGTAATGAGTTGCGCTCAACGATACCGATTGAGGCTTCTCCTAGATTAGAATCAACCTCTACGCCATCAGGGAACTCAAGATAAATCGAGGTTGCATTGACGCCGAGAATTGTACGCAAATCACCGCGTGTAAAATACATCGTACGGGCCAACTCCCCTGAAGAGACGCCAACGATTTCAACATCTTTCTCCACACCATCTATACTTATAGTATGATGATCGCCAACATCCCATCTAAGGAATTTAATGCTGCCTTCATCCATTATTACTTGAGGAACGGTAGTATTAGCTACTGGTATGCCGCCTTCAATAACAGAGACTGAGCGCATTCCATTTCTGAATGAATCAAGGCCTACAAGAGTGAATGAGCGTTCAATGTCATCAGAATCTACAACTGAGCCGATTGGCATTTCAATAATCATCTCGTAATGTGCTGAGTTATTTTCTGCCCAATCAACTACAGGACCTTCTGAATCTGGCACAATATAGACCTGAGCGTCCCATGTCTGATCATCTTCTAGACTACCAATCATAGTATCTTGAAGCCCAACGGTCATCATCTGAATCGAACCAAAAAGCATTAATGAAATACCAACAGCAACAAAAGTCATTGTCAAACGAATGGGCTTACGAACACTCGAACGAATTGAAAGACCGAGGGTCGTTGGCATCCATGAGGTCAACTTTCTAAGACGATTAGAGCCAACGCGCATTTCATTCTGGCCACTCAACACGGCCAAAGGGTCGAGGCGGCTCGCTTTCCATGCTGGGAAAGCACCCGATAAAAATACAACAAACATTGTCAAACTAATAACTGTCACAAATACTGAAGTGGGAACTGTACGTTCAATAATCGGCACACCTATGAGGTCTTGGTAAAAATCTAACATCCCGTTCATTCCATAAGGTCCCGCTAATGCTCCAATTACACAGCCGATCCCTCCAATTATCAAGGGTGCAACCAAATAACCGGTCATGAGAGAGGAGCGCCCGATACCTAAGGTTCGTAATACTGCAATCTCCTTGGCCTGACTTTGTACCAAACGCTGAAGACTCAAAACGATTGTAATAGCTGCAATAGAGGCAATCATCACGGTGAAAGGAACTGTGAATTTCTCGGCACCCACCAAATCTTGACGCATGATTTCTACGGGTTCATTTTGTCCTCGGTCACGTATACGTCCATTCATTTCGGACGAGTTCAATGAAGAATCAACTAGCCGCTTGACGGTGTCAATTTCTTCTCCTTCATATTTTTGAGTATCAGGTAGGTCGAACGAGGGTGTTCCTTCTACATCAAGAATTATCGTATTACTAGTTCCAATCTCATCACCTGTTAGTCGAGCCATTCCTGCATCAGAAAGGTAACCAACTACATATTGCCCTGGCTCAGGAGGGAAAAGATTGCCTTCAGGTGCCATGAGGACATGAAGTGGATGATAACCCGTCCCAACGATAATGAAATCAGCGGTGATATTTCCGGCCCCAATACTCACAGTATCTCCAATATTTAGATCCAGAGCATCAGTGGCGTGAACATCAATAACAATTTCATCTTCTGAAACGGCAGTTCTTCCTTCGGAATGTCCAGTGGGCATCCATACGCGATCAGCATTTGCATCTTCGGGAATGCCGTGCCAAAGAGAATTTATGATGTGATTGCCGGTATCGTTAGTGTAAAACATCGCTCCTTGTGTTACTGTACGACCTTCGCAGGAGTCAAGTGCTGTACTTATGGATGAATCATCCCAAGCCATTCCAAGGCTACTACAGAATGCATCTACTTGATCTGGAGTCCATTTTATACTGCGATTGTCAATCCAAATATCTGCAAGATTGGCACCACTCTCATCGTCTGCTTGCATGGTATCGTACATACCACCAAGATTGTGAGCATAGCCTCCAAACGTAATACCAGCAAAAACACCGACAAACACCATGAGGATGACGGCGAAAAGTCGTATTTTGGTCCGCAATAGACTGCGGCGTAAGCGTTTGTTGAGGAGAGCTGACATGGTAAAACCTCACACTAAAGAATCATTATCCGTATGTTTGTCTGAAATAATCTTACCACTATCGATACGTATAACTCGAGTCGCATACTTGACCAGCCCTTCATCGTGAGTGACAAAAACAGAAGTGATGTTTTCTTGTTTGCATGCACTGACCAGAGCCTGCATGACTTTGTTCGAAGTCTCAGTATCAAGATTTCCAGTCAACTCGTCACCCAACAACAATGTAGGACGTTTAGCAATACTTCGTGCAATAGCAACACGTTGCTGCTGGCCACCACTAATTTCGCCTGGAAAACGGTCGACTTCAGCCTCAAGGCCGACAAGGTTCAGCAATTCCTTTGCGCGAGACGGATCTTGTTTATCTGCTAATTCCTGAATCAACAGTATATTTTCAAGCACGGTAAGGTCTTGTAATAAGTTGAAAAATTGGAATACATATCCAATATTTTCTCTTCTGAAAGATGTCATTTTTTCGGATTTGTTTCGGGGCACATCTAGACCAAAGAAGGTGTACTTCCCACCCGTAGGACTGTCAAGAGCTGAAAGACAATTGAGGAGTGTTGTTTTTCCAGAACCAGAGGGGCCAAGAAGAATGATGCGTTCACCTTCTGAAATTTCGAAAGATACGCCGTCAAGCGCTTTAACAGTACCAGCAGGTGTTTCATAATGTCTTTCTAGGCTTTCCATTTGTAATAATTTTTTCATAATTTCACCTCAACTAGATGCAAAGAACTTCATGGATTCTCTGAATAATTCTTCTCTACGTCTTCTTTTATTCCTTCGCAAATGAAGGAAGGTAAAAACAAAGGCAAGAAGTATCACAAAGGGAATAAAAGTTTGTGCATGATATCTTTCCATGAATTCGATAATACCGCGAGCAGTATAAGCCCAAGTAATAGATGCTGCAAAACCACCAACAAGACAGGCTAACAAAACTCTACGAAAACGCATACGAGCAACTAATCCTAGCATAGCTCCAACCAAAACACCACTTGCCATGAATGGAATCCAGACAAAGACAATTAATCCCCAAAAACCATATCTATCTATTCTAGATCTATTTGAGTGAGCAACATATTCAACCGAAGATAGAATATCTCCCATAAACGGATTCTGAAGTAATACTCCAGTCAATCCCGCTTGTTTAGCAACCATGGCCTCGCCCACTAGGTCATCTTGATCGGAGTCCAATTCAAACCTTCCTAATCCTAATGAGGTTCGGTGATTAGATCCTAGTTCGACCCTACCTGCTACTGCTCTGTCTGAGAGAGTTGCTTTCTCATTTCTAGCACTAATAACTAATTCTCTATTACCCAATAAATGACCAATTCCTTGACGGATATATTCACTTAGGTCATCTTGCATATCAATATATGATTTACGATATAGGAAATAGGAAAAACGCATAATCGGTGTATATATGACTCTAATTAATACAGACTCATCATCGACAATTATAGCGGTGCCATAATCAGCGAGATTGTGTTTCTTCAACCATTGGGTTAAGAGCTGGTTTGTCTCTTCTTCTAGTTTCCCATTAGCCCCAAGTCCAGCAAAAAATGAACTATAATCTTCTGATAAAACACTTCTTTCTGAACCGACAATCGAGAGATTACTAGAAAGAATAAATTCACTGCTAGAATTACTATCAAAGCCATCAAGAGAAATAGACTTAATCTGTAAAGGTCTCATTTCACCGAATATAGCGAACTCTTCTAGTAGGTCTTTAGTAAATCTTGCTCTGATATCAGTAGCCTCTCCAATTGTTTTACTTGTTGTCTCATAAGGAATTATGACATCAATTGATATTGCTCGTTCTTGCATCTTCATTTCTTCGAATTTTATCAATATTCTAAGATTTTGTTCAGATTTTCTAAGAGTTCTTTCTATAAGTCGACGAAGCTGTTTCTCAGTCAATAGATCATCAGTATCTCTATGATACATCCGATGCATCAGAGGGTATTGAACGCATAAGAAGAATATCGACATTCCAAGAGAAATGAATGCCATCCACCATGCAGGTACTCCTGCACTGCCTCCAGTAAGCATTGCGGTCTCTCTACCGCCCGCCCATTCTGCAGCCATTAGAAGCCAGCCCCAGTCACCAAGAATTTTCATAGTGAAACAGGTTCGAGGATCGGGATCAAAAATATATATCGAAGAATGGTCTGTAACTTCTAAATCCACTTGTTTCTCACTACCAATAATTCGAAGTTGGTCAGAAACTTGAGAAAAGGTTGTTGAATTAGTAACTAATAACTCAGAATTATCATAGCCTTGATACAGACTAACAAGCAACAAATAATTACCTGGAGGAAGCATATTATCTAATTCAAAAGATAAGGAAACATCACCTATTCCACTTTGGTAATAGCCATCTCCTAGATTTGATTGGTTTAAGTCTAATATTTTTACAACAAGAACAGAGGAATTATCATCTAGAGCATTATGAGTTTCTACAAAAATATCAAGATGATCAGAATAAATTTGGAACCATAATTCTCCCTTAACATCTTGACATTCGCCACCAGTATCTAGTGGAGTCTGGGAAAGAGTCTTGTCGAGAAAAATAGAATCACCGGCAAATAATCCAGAAGAAAGAAGTGTCACCCCTCCAAAAAATACAATTCCTGCAACTAAACCGAAAATCAGAACAATATCATCAAATGTTTTAGGAAATTTCTTATTAGTATCTGTTCTTCTAGATCTTATTCTATCAAGTTCTCTATCAAGACTATCTTTATCATTAATATTAGTAACCTCAGTCGGTTTATTTATCTCCAAGAATGAGTCGTCCTTGACCGACATAATACCCTATGAGAAGGATTAGAACATTAAGTCAACGGTATAGAGTTACAGTATTCAAAAAAAAAAGATAAAGAAATTAGAAAATGGTGCAGGGGACAGGATTTGAACCTGCGAAGCACTACGCACTGGGACCTAAACCCAGCCCCTTTGACCACTCGGGTACCCCTGCTTGGTTCTGCGGGAGAGCATTTGAGTCAAGAATGCAACGGATGGCGCTTCCTCATACCCAAGGGTCTTAACCGAAAGTTAAAGCGAGCGAAATAGAGGGTACTATGGCTCGCATAGGTATAATCGGTTTGGGCAATTGGGGAACAGCGCTTGCGAAAGTATGGTGTGATGATGGACATAATGTAATGGGATGGACTATAGAACAGGAAGTATATGAATCAATAATGACTGATAATATTAACAAAAAATATCTTCCACATACAGTTATTCCTGATTTACAAGCAACAATGCAGATTGAAGATATTACTACTGAATGTGAAATCATAGTACTAGCAGTACCAAGTGGAATAATATTAAGCATAGTAGATGATATAATTCCTAGTTTAAGACCATCACATGTATTGATCGATTTAGCCAAAGGTTTAGCTCCTGAGGAAGAAGGAGGTTCTGGAATAATCTCTAAAGCAATTATTAGAAGATTGAATGATGCAAAGAAAGGCAATCCGTTAGTTGTTATGACTGGACCAACAATAGCGCCTGAAGTTGCAAGAGGAGTAATGACTACAGCATTAGTAGCATGCCATGATCGATTGGTTGCAGAGAAAATAGCAGATAGGTTATCAACAGGAACATTGATTCTAACTCCTGCCGATGATCCTGAGGGTGCAGAACTATGGGGAGCCTTCAAGAATACTGTGGCTCTTGCTTGTGGACTAGTTGATGGACTAAGAAATAGTATAGGCGGAGATAATCTCAAAGCTGCATTAGTTCTTGCTGGTTTTAGTGAAGGGATAAGACTACTAAATGCAATGGGAGCCGAACCCGGGACAGCTTTTGGACCCGCAGGATTGGGCGACCTATATGTAACTGCAACAAGTCCAAGAAGCCGTAATAGGACACTGGGGGAAATGTTAGGTTATGGAAAATCATTAGAACAGGCATTGGATGAAATGCATATGGTAGCAGAAGGTGTAAGAGCAACAAGAATGTTTGTGAAAATAGCACCTAAATTAGGAGTAGAAATACCGTTTCTAACTTCTTTGAGTCAACTTCTAGAAGGAAAAATACCGGTAGAAGATGCTGTAAGACTAATGGTTGCATCATACCAACATTAAGTTACTAAAAATACTAGAAGAATTATTTTTTAATCATACTGGCAGGTAAAAGTACATTCAACCATGTAGATCTAGGGAGATCTATTTCTTCAGTGAAGAATGAACGGGCACGAATAGATATTAAGTCAATAATTAGCACTACTACAAAAATAATAATCAGATAAGCAATGACTTTGTCGTATTGTAAAAATTTCAAATAGAGATTGATATAGTATCCAATACCTCCTGCACCAACTATTCCAATTACGGTGCCATGTCTAAAATTATACTCAAACATAAAAATAGCTTGAGATATTAAGTCATTGGCAGACTCAGGGATGACTACATGAAAAGCGGTTTCGAATTTCGTAAGACCCATGGCTTCAGAAGCATCCAATGGAGTCTTCAACATTCCTTCTATGGTTTCATATTGAAGTTTACCTAGGTAACCGACAGTATAAACAGTCATAGCAAGAACGCCGGATAGAGGACCATATCCAATCAATATAACAAAAAATATTGCCCAGATAATACTAGGAAGACTACGGAACGCTGCAAGAATAAATCTAGATGAATAAGAAACCCATAATGAATTAAGATTACGTGCTGCAAGTAAAGATACAGGCATAGAAAGAATCATTCCAAATACTGTAGATACGAAGGCAATCTTAATTGTCTCAATTATTCCTATCCAAGCAGTTGAACAAGTAAAATCCATGAAAGTGGGATAAACTGTACATACGGGATAAGTTTGTGGTTCCAGAACACTCCAATCTGGTGGCCATAATGATTCATCAATAAAAGTCGATAAATTACCAAGACTACCGGACAATCTGCCCCAGTCATTAACCATCCCGGTGAATATTTTAACAGATAATAAGAAAATGAATAACAAACATAAGAAGGAAAAATACTGTCTATCAATTAATAGAAATCTTTTATTGGATGGAGATGTCATATTTTCACTTCCATAGCAGTAGGTTCAGTGATAAATGGATTTATGCGACCATCATCAATAACTAGTAGTCGATCAGCCATCATTTTAGCACGAGAAATATCATGCTCAACAACAAGGAGTGCTGCGTTACTACTCCTAACATATTCAATAACCTGGCTGAGAACCATTTCGATGGTTTCCTCGTCTAATTCACTAAGAAATTCATCGGCCATTATCAAGTCAGGAGACTGAGCCAGTGTGCGAGCAGTGGCAACTCTTCTCTGTTGTCCACCTGAAAGTCTGCGTATTGGCTCATTGACCTTCTCTTCAAGACCCATGGAAGAAATGGCTTGAATAGCCCGATCCTTAGCGAAAGAAGAAGGGAATGAGAGGCCTAAAAAAGGAATTTTAGGTTTATTATGGCCCGCATTAGCACCAAGCATCACATTGTGCATCACACTAGCATGTCTTACTAATCCAAGGCTTTGCGGTATATACCCCATTTCTCCTCTATTAGGACGAGACGGACTAATTTTCCCACAAACTTCGACAGAACCAGATAGTGGACTTACTAGACTTGCTATTGTTTTCAATAAAGTTGTTTTGCCAACACCTGAGGGACCTGCAATAGCTACAACCTCTCCAGGAAAAATTTCCAAATTTGGTATTTGAACTAAAGGTTCTTCTTTTTTATATCCGATTGATACATCATTTAGACGTACTATTGGATTCTTGGAAATTGGAATATGAGTCATTGATCTACCTTCCCACTACCAAATATTATTTTTAGGGGCGCCTAATCTCTTATTTGGTATTGCCGGACTGTCCTAAAAAGAAAAAATCAAGATATTGCAAATATATCTGAATAATATGAAGAAATACCAGGAATATTAGTGATATAGTCAGAGTATAATCCCAAATGTTCCTGGGATGTAACCCTTACCAGACCCGATGTATCGAGAATATTGAACATAATTTCTGAACCACAAGTGTTTCTAGGAGATGATTCGTCGATAACATGGATAGAAATATCATAACAACCAGTATATGTTGAACCCCCTGTACTATAATTTTCAAGATACATCTCATAATTAAGAGAAATTAAAGAATTTAATATGGCGGTTCTTGTTTGAATATCTAACAAATCAGGATTGTAAATAATTGAATTAGTTGGGATTGGAGCCAAAGTAGTGAGCGCGAAATACTGATCTATCTCAAGACACCAGGCTTGATTATCTGTATCTAAATTGTTATTGCAATATAAGTCAACAATTTCTTCTTGTAAAAATACCACATCACCAAATCCATCAGAAAGACACTGTAATGCTCCAGAATCACCAAAGTATGGGTTACTAGATTCAGGTATTGAGGAATTAGAGTTGAAGAACGTGTAAATAATGTCTCTTAATGATTCTATATTATTAGAAACGTCATTAAATTGTATATACTCATGTTCAATTAAATAGCCTATAGGTAGAAGCATACTTTCAGTACTTAACCAACCACTATGACAAGAGGTTGTGCCTTCTAGTAGCTCAAATGGATTAATAGAGGAGTCATCATCTGAATAGGTTAGAGCCATAGAGCTATTGGAATTAACCCAAGCTAAAGTATTCGAATGTGTTCTACTATCTTCCGTTTCTACTGCTGCCATTACTGCTAAATTTTGTTGCTTCCACCCAGCCCATGCGATATGAGAATCGACAAAGGCAATCTCTGCAAGACCTAAAGTTAGAGCACTGAGTAACTCTGCCTGAGAATTAACACCATGTATTGAAACTTCTACTCCTAATTTTTTAGATAAAAAGTCGGCTAAAATTTGTGGGTTTTTGTCATCTTCATCGGATAATGTGGTGATGTCATAAGCAATTCTTATCCTATCTAAGTTTGATGAAATATTAGTTTGGAGATTATACTTATCATCATAATAAGCAGAAATTCCAGGGATATTAGAGATTAAAGAAGAGTAACTACCCAAGTGGATAGATGCATTGGTAGCAACAAAACCTGGAGTGTTTAATATATTCTGTAGGATATTAGTTGCTGAAGAATCGCTAGTCATTCCAACTAATACTTCTGTTATATCATCTACTAAAACTGAATCAATAGCACTAGGGTTGTAGACAACTGGATGGCTAGGCGATTGACCAAATGCTGGCAACAAAATATACTCATCTATATCAAGACACCAAGCCTCATTGTCTGAGCTTTCAATATTATTACAAAATATATCAACACTATTTTCTTCTACAAAGGCTACATCACCGAAGCCGTCGGAAAGACACTTCAATGCACCAGAATAACCATAGTAGGGGGTTCCTATATCTGGAATAGATGAATTAGAATCAAAAAATTCATGGATAGTATTCCTAATTGTTTCTACATCATTTGGATCTCCTATAATATTAGCATACCCATGACCGATTAAGAAACCCATAGGAAGTAGCATGCCCACAGATTTGAGCCATCCCGTATGACAAGCTGTTTGACCTGAAAGTAGGGCAAAAGGATCTGAATATGGGTCATCATCAAGGTAAGCTTTGGCAGCATCACTATCTGAACGTACCAATGCGTTTGCATTGTAGTAGGTTCTTCCATCAACATTCAAGTCAGCAGCTAAAACACCCAAATCATACTGCTGCCAGCCAACCCATGCTGCTCCAGCATCCATTAATGCAATATCTGCATTTCCAAATCTTAGTGCTTCCACCATTGACCCCTCTGAATCAACACTAAAAATTGAAACATCATAATTTAATTTATCAGAGAAATAATCGGCTAATATCTGAGGATTGTTATCAATTTCTTCAAAATTGTCTTTGATTTCTAAAGCAATGACGAGGGTGCCTAAACTTTCTTCATTATTATCATCACCCAAACAACCAGAAAAAAAAGTTGTAAGAAGGAAAAAAACGACAAAAACGGGAACTATTGACTGTCTTCTCATCTAAAAACACCGTTCTAATATTTACAATCTTAAAGAAGGAAAGGATTGTTTCATAACATACGAAAGACTTCTAGTAATTTAATGTAAGTTTTTAGAATTATTAAAAACAAAATTACTCGGTTGTAGTCTATTTGTGGGTGAACGGGGGGCGCTAAAATTGAATGTGAGTTCGAATTTATACTTTGATGAAGCCTATGATAGCTGTTGTGACCCAGGTATCAAGCGCCTCCCGTTACCGTTCAATTAAGTCAATTTACTGGAGAGTACCAATATCCTCTGCAGTTATCCCTAGCATATCCCAAGCTGGTTGTAGATGTGCACGAACAGCCGCCTGATAATCAGTACCTGCAACAGGTGCACTACTGAGATCATAAATGCCATTAATTCCAGTAGTTCCAAAACCTGCAAAGTATGCGAATGCTCCACATTCTGCTTCAGACATTTCAGAAGTAGCATGCGATACCATATTGTAGCAACCAGTATAGACTGTAGCGCCATAGTTCACGTAATATCCGAATGCTTCACACTCATCTCTAGACATATTCTCGTCAGTACTGTGAGTTTGACTGTTGTAACAACCTGTGAATGTTGAGCCATCTTGCATTGTATAATTTTCTAAGTACATGTATGAGTCACAGACTGATTCGTTATCGCCTGAAACAGTGTGAGAGAACATGTTGTAACAAATATCGTCTCCATCGTTCATTGTGTAGTTAGTAAGGTACATGTAACCTGCACATTCATCAGAACCTGCAGAACTGACTGTCATGGTTACTCCATTGTAACAATCATCACCTGATGAAGGATTACTGCCAGCAACTGTAGATTCAATTACTCTCCAGAATGAATATCCTTCGGCTTGATGTGTTTGAGCCGCTTCTACTGTATCATCAGTATTCATCTTGTGAGCATAGCGGATTGTAGCTTGTGAGTAAATAATTACTAGATTCTTGACTACATCATCCCTAGCTGCAGTAGCGCCTTCTAGATCTTCAGCCTTCAATGCTGCAAGACCATCATTCATTGCTTGAAGAATTGCAGCATTTGCTAAGGCTGTACCATCAGCATCTGCGGTTGCAAAGTTTCCAGCCCTCTTGTCACCTGTTGCGTAAGGAGAACAGGATTTGTATTCATCTAGACCGTGATAAAAAGCCCATCCTTCATCCCAAGCATGTTGAGCGCCATCTGTACCGAAATTTCCATCTTGTGCCTTAACAATAGCAGAGTTAAGTTCGTGAATTGCATATGCAGTCATTATCTGATTCTGAACACCTTTCTCAACTGCTTGCTCTCTAACACTATCAGATGCACCATCAAACATACCAGTTCCATCTAGAGCAGACATAAGATAGTCATCTAGAGGTGATTCAGTACCGTAATATGTATCAAGACCATGTTTCTTACCAGCAGCATCCGCAAATCCTTGTAAAGTTCTATATGAACCATCACTTTTTTCAGCGTGCTTACCATTCATGTAAATATCTTTGATACCAGCCCAGTCATGAGCTTCAGCAAGATCTTTGATATCACAAACATCTTCAACAAGCATTCGGTGATTATCAACATTTGAGGCATATTCATAACCTCCATCATTAGCATCTAAATCTGGAGTATTATCATCATCTCCTAGGCATCCAGCAATAAGGGCAGTTGTCATAAACATTAGCACTGTAGCCAATGTGGTTAGTTTTTTTGTATTCATTCATTCATCTCCATTAAGGTATTTTTAGGTCTCCCTAAATCGCGGGTCATATAGTTATATATAAATTTAGGGCACCCTAAATATCAAAATAGGTAGGCGATATAATGATGGTGTTCTACTCTTCCGATATATCATGAGCAAGTCAGGAAATTCGGGGGCAATAGCAATAATTGTCATAATTTTGATGTTTTCCAGTGTTTATCCTATCGAGGATAGAAATTCCATATTGGAAGAGGAAAATATTACTAAAAATCAACTTGGCGGCGGCGAGAGTCTAGAGGAACGTTGTAGTTCGATAACCTTCGAGGACATGTTTGAATACACTCACGCCCATTTCGATATTGTAATTAACGACGATTGGAATTCAGCTAATGTAGAAGCAAGAGCATGGGTTAATGGAAGTATTGTTGACACTTTAAGAGAAACTCTTGATTTATATCTAGAAGATTTGTACCCAAGTGGGGGAGATGGTTGGATCTCTACAGATGAAAAGTCGGCAGTTGAAGCAGTTGCCTCAGAGTGCATAGAGTATGCATTCACAAGGATCGGTATGAGGGAATCGGCACCTCATAGAGGTGGTGTCGGATTAGATTGGAAGAATGCAACATACGAGGATAATGGCGTAATTATAGAAGAGTGGAATTTGGTACCATCTAATCATGCAGATATAAGAGATTGTACATCAATAGGCTCAAGCAACGATTGTGTTGAGATTCCAGTATATCCTAACTCTGAGAGAGATTGTGACGTTCTAGTTGCAACTTCAGAGGGTGTGGATGAATGTAGACTTGAATTATGGATGAATGCAACAATGACAATACCAAGCATGAATCAAGGTGAACAATTCACACTTGCCTTCAATGCATCTAATATGACTAATGCAGTTTTAGACTTCACATTTCCAAGTAATCCTGATTTAAGACTTGATATGTGGGAAGAATGCGAGGGACGCGATATAGAATTTGAGCCTCAAACACATGAAGAAGCACCACTAAGAGGGACGTGTATTGGAGATGATTCATCGACATATGTGTTTGTAAATGAAGGAAATGAAGGAATAAAATATATCTTGACTCCTCACAGAAGTAGAGACATCTGGCCAAGCGGCGAGGATCTGTTTGCTGATTTTACAACTGCTCCAATACCAATTGATGATCCCCCTGTTTGGACAGAAGATGCACCAAATGATGGGGCTTGGTTTCCTTCTCTCGAGAGTGGAGAGAGAGTATGGGCAGATTGGAGTAGTATATCTTCATGGTTTACTGATGAAAGACCTGTTTCGCAATTAGAAATCAATTGCGAATCAGATACTGAGATGAACATATATCAATCCGCAGATAAATCATTCTGGGGAGAAATACAGGAAGGAATGATTGTAGACATCACATGTGGGGCTACAGATAGTATAGGACAAAGTTCAGGAAATAGAACATGGCATTTAGGGATACCAATTACAGTCACAACATCATCCAATACTCTTCTAAATCCACATCCAATAACGATTGGATTAGATGAAGGCTGGCCAGAATTAATATTAGAGTATGGATTTACACAAACACAAAGTGTTAACTCTGAGAATATAGAATCAACTGCAATAAACTCAGAGACCACATTAATGTTAGAGTCAAATGGAATAAACCCCGGTTCAGTTAATCTATGGGTTGGAATCTATGGTGAAAATGTATATGCAATAGATAAGATATTTTACTTGGATATAACAAAAGAAAGTTCGCCACCTCTAATTAGTGTGTCTGAATATGGATGGGAGATAGATACATGGAAAGCACAGGGTCAATTCAGTGACCCGGATGGTGAAGAAGTTATGTTCTCATTATCTATAGATGGATTAGCTGCTGGTAGCATATCGGTTTCAGGTAATTCTTGGAGTACACCAATAATAAATTTCGGAATTTGGGAAGAGGGTTTACATGAAGTAAAGATTGTTGGTTGTGACACCTCGGCGAAATGTAATGAAGTTGTTCTAATAGTAAATAATACTCATTTATTTGAAGAAGAGGTTACTATCCAGCCACATCCTTCCCCCGAAAATGGAGGGTTTTTACCTAGTGCAAGTATTGTTCTTACAATTTTATCTTTAACTATCGGTCTCATATACTCAACCCGCCGCGATTAACGCATGAGTTTCTCGGGGAATGTCGATCGCCCATCGCATGAAGGTGGTTTACTCGTGTCTTTCGAGGGTAGGGCGCCCGGCCTGTATACAGGCATTAGAGTCGTTGGCGGGAAGTTTCTCGGCAGAGTTGACTCAGTAATTGGATCAGTTGATAGTGCATTTATTCATATCAAGCCACTTGCAGAAGGAGTGGTTGCTGAAAATGCCATTGGCTCACCTGTTGAAATTGCTCCTAGAGACCGAAGACCTCGAAATGATAGAAAGAAAAATAATCATCGAGGATTTGACAAAGATGCGCATATGAAACCAGGAGACTGGCGATGCCCCAAATGTAAGAATCATAATTATGCAAATAAACAATTTTGTAATAGATCTAGTTGTAATGAGAAGAAACCTAGAGGTTCGAACAATTCCCCTAGAGATAATCGAGCAAGAAAGAATAATAGAGGAAAAGATTGGAGTAATGAGGCTAATATTAAACCAGGGGATTGGTTATGTCCAAAATGTAAGAATCATAATTATGCAAGTAAAGATTTCTGTAATAGATCGGGGTGCGATGTAAGAAAACCTGGGAATTCTGCAAGCTCAAAAGGGAACCGAAATACACCTGCAAGAGCGAGAAGACCGGATAGAAAACCCATGGAGAGACAGGGGAAGAAGAACCAAGGTAGAAGACAAACTAATCGTCAATTATCACGTCCAGGAACCAATAGAAGAAGCAATAACGCTCGGGGAAATAAGAAGTTTAATTCACGAAGATAAGATTTGATAAAAAGAACTTCGCATACCCGAGGATTAATTTCTTAGAACACTTACCGCTGTTTATGGCGAAGAGTGCGGAAATGAGTTGGCTTGATGCCTTAGATTCGAGAGACAAAGGTGATCTTGATTCGGCTCTCGAAATCGCTAGAGAGACAGTATACATTGATGAAACACATGCTGATGCTTGGATGGGAATAGCTACATGGTCATTGCCTGAAC
>Ga0066836_10000131_pt1 | contig 29692 bp, 22 predicted proteins | sample ETNtaG_18_FD_71568 | JGI IMG/M metagenome (GOLD analysis project Ga0066836, IMG submission 71568) | Marine microbial and viral communities from oxygen minimum zone, Eastern Pacific Ocean - ETNP201302SV91 | ecosystem: Environmental > Aquatic > Marine > Oceanic | place: Pacific Ocean: Eastern... | reverse complement strand
TCCTTTCCCGTTCGTCGCCCTGCACCCTCCTCAAAGCCCCGATGCGGTTCATGCGTTCCCAGCCAAAAGCAGAAGGGTTGATCCTTGCCCACCTGGGCGAGGAAGTCATCGAAGTTGGCCGCATAATCCCTGTTGCTCATCCCTCCGAAGGGAGGTTTCATCTTTCTCTTATTGAATTCCGCTCCAGCCGGGTTGACCGTTCGCCCCCCCGGCTCGAGTCGCCCGGGGCTCCAGCCCTTGCCGGTAAATCCAATGGCGTAACCCGCCTCCTTCAGCAGCTCCGTGTAGGTTGTGAATTTGGCGGGCAAGGTGCTGTGGATGTTGCCTGCTTCTTCCAGGCGCCAGATCGGCTGTCCGGTCAAGATGGCGCTGCGAGACGGCCCGCAGGTCGGGGCGTCGCAAAAGGCACGGGTGAAGCTAATGCCCTCACGGGCGACACGATCGAAGGCCGGTGTCTTGATCTGCGATTCACCGTTGGCCCCGGTGTGGGCATAAGACTGGTCGTCTGAAATGCAGAACAGGATGTTGGGTAGATCCTTTACTTCGGCACAAACTGCAAGAGGAAGCAGTAAAGCATAGAGGGTTAAATAATATTTATTCATCGGAAAGAGATTGTGTCCATCCTTAGGGGTTTTCACCAGTAAATTGGCCACAAATTGTCTACGGGATGGAACAGTTTGATTTGGCTTGGTTCGCTTCCGTGAGGTTTCTGCGGATATCACCGACTCCCGATCTTCGGGACCACCCCATCACCTGTCGGGTCGCCGTCCATTAACCAGGAGAGGTTAAACCGTGCGACGCGCGTCTGAGGAAGCCGGCCTTCAAAGTGCATGTAGATCCAACCTTCACTCGCCGTACCGGGGCGTCCCGCGGAAAGGGAGGAATATTGGAAGGGATCTTTCCACACCAGTCGCTTCAAAGGCCAGGTCTTTCCGCCGTCGAAGCTCACCCAGACCGTGCCACGTTTACGGCCGGCAGGGCTGTCGCAGTTGCTGTAGAGCAAGATATCTCGGCCCGCGATCGGCAGGCGGACAAGCCCGGCGAAACAACCGTAGTTCGTGTCCTGCGGTCCGTCGGGCAGGATGTCGACGATCCGCCAGCCGGTCCAGGTTTCGCCACCGTCGGCACTCCAAGCACAGCGTCGCCGCAGCGGCGGCTTCTTCGCGTTCCAATGCGAGCGGGAATTGTAGTAGAGCCTGCCGTCAGACAGTTCGGCGATCCCTGCCTCGCCGGTCCCCATCTCCGAGAACGGCTTGCTGGTCTTCCAGGTTTTTCCGTGGTCGTCGCTGTAGATAGCGGTGGTGTAGTGCGTCGGCCAGTGTTTTTTAGGGTAATTGGACTCGCCGTAATGCCGCGCCGCGCGGATCAATCGTCCGGCATATTTGCCGTGTCGCAACGTGATGCCGTGTTCGTTCATGTGCATCGACGGCACATTCCCTCGGGTGTCCGGATGAATCGTGGCTTTCACCTTCTGCCACGTCTTGCCGTCGTCCTGGCTGCGATAGACCGACAACGGAGCGGGCGGGTGACGATCCTCGGCGAATGCCAGGATGTCTCCGGTGGTCTCGTCGACAGTTAGGCCCCCTCCCTGAAAGGCCGGCTCGGCGACGATGATCTCTTCGCCCCAGGTCTTGCCTCCATCCTCACTACGACGCGCGAGAAGCTTTTTGTCTCCCAAGGTGGCGAGAACCGTTCCCTTGAGCGTGACGACAACGTTGGGGTGGCGTATGGCCTTGAAGAGCGGCTGGACTTCCATACGTGGCTTGCCCAGAAAGGCACCAATCGTTCCCTCCACCGGTTTTTCAGCAGCAGTGAGAGTTGCGACGAAGCAGGCCCAGATGATCGAACCAGCAAAGAATATAGTGTAGTATTTTAGCATGGTGTCCTGTTCAAATTGCAGACAGACTAATCGTCCGCAAGTAATTCGTTATGGTTTAACAACCCGACTCGTTACCTATTTCTTTTCTGTTATAGACTTCTTAGAAATCAGAATCTGCTTAACCGCATGCGCCTCCTCAACACCGGTGAGCCGGGTGTTGAGGCCTTGAAATTTGAAAGTGAAACGCTCGTGGTCGATCCCCATACAGTGCAGGATGGTGGCGTTCATGTCGTTGATATGCACCGGGTCTTTGACGATGTTGTAGCAGTACTCATCGGTTGCTCCGTGGACGCCGCCGCGTTTGATGCCGCCGCCAGCCAGCCAAATCGAGAAGCAGCGGCCGTGGTGGTCGCGGCCGTTGCCCAGCCCCCCCTGGCTGTAGCTGGTGCGCCCGAACTCACCGCCCCAGATCACTAGCGTGTCTTCGAGCAGGCCGCGCTGTTCGAGGTCGGTGACAAGCGCCGCGGAGGCTTGGTCGGTGTCTTTGCACTGCGCGGTCAAGTGTGGGACGAGGCTGCCGTGTTGGTCCCAGCCGCGGTGGAAGAGTTGCACGAAGCGCACGTCGCGCTCGGCCAGGCGCCTGGCGAGCAGGCAATTGTAGGCGTAGGTGCCGGGCCTGCGCGCGTCCTCGCCATAGAGCTTGAAGGTGCTCTCGGGCTCGTCCGACAGGTCGACGATCTCTGGCGCCGCGGTCTGCATGCGAAAAGCCATCTCGTATTGGGCAATGCGTGTTTGGATCTCAGGGTCGCCGAAGCGCGCGAACGAACCCTCGTTGAGCGCGGCGAGATCATCGAGCATCTCACGCCGGATCGGGCGATTGAGCCCACTTGGATCTTTGAGATAGAGGAGCGGATTCTTACCGCTACGCATCAATACCCCCTGATGGTTCGAGGGTAGGATTCCGCTTCCCCAGAGCCTCGAGAAGATCGGTTGGCCAGGGTTCTTGCCGTTGCCCTGCGAGAGCAACACGATGTAGGCGGGCATATCCGCATTCGCGCTCCCCAGACCGTAGCTCGCCCACGCGCCGAGGCTCGGGCGCCCCGGGATCTGCGAACCGGTGTTGATCAAAGTGATGCCCGGGTCGTGGTTGATCGCCTCCGTGTGCATCGAGTTGATAACCGTGATCTTGTCCGCAATGTCAGCAGTGTGCGGGACGAGGTCGCTCATCCACGTCCCGAATTGGCCACGCTGCTTCATCGGCGATACCGGACCACACACCAGGAATTTCTTCTGGCCAGCAGTCATCCCGGTCACGCGCTGGCCACCGCGGACACTGTCCGGCAACTCGCTGCCGTGCAGTCTCCCGAACGCGGGGGAATGATCGAGCAAGTCGATGTGCGACGGACCGCCGGATTGGAATAGGTAGATGACGCGTTTCGCCTTCGCGGGGAAATGCGGCAACTCGCTGTTTCCTGATTGCGCGGCGGAGGCTTCGTTGAGCAATGACGTCGTCGCCAGAGCTCCGAGCCCAATGCCGGACTGCCCGAGGAAGGCGCGGCGCGATAGTAGAGTTTTGGTGTCGTCGTTGATCATTGTCTTGTCATGGCCTCGTCCATGTTTAGCAAAGTGCTGGCGACCAGCGTCCACGCGACTTGCACGGGATCGCCACTGCCCGATGCCCCAGCAGAGGCTAGCAATTGGCGCGCCTTCTCCGCCTGCGATTGGTAAGCCTGCCGGTAGCGAACCAGCGCGGCCGAGAGGACGTCCAGTTCCTTCGTCGTCGGCGCTCTGCCAAGAACCCGTTTGGCTCCGAGATCGATCCCGTTTTGCGGCGAGCCCTCTGCCGCCATGAGGTCTCCGAGGGCGCGCGCCGCCTCGAGGAATTGCGGGTCGTTCTGCATCACCAGCGCCTGCAGTGGCGTGTTGGTATTGAGACGTCGAACGCTACAAGTCTCGCGGCTCGGGGCGTCGAAGATCGCCATGCTCGGTGGCGGCGAGGTTCGCTTCCACACGGTGTAGAGGCTGCGCCGGTAGAGTACGCGACCGCTGCCGGGCAGGAACTTCTGCGAACTGAACGGCTTCGGGTAGCCGTAGTGGCTCACCTCTTCCCACAGGCCGTCGGGCTGGTAAGGGTGAACGCTCGGGCCGCCGAGATCGTCGTTCAGCAGGCCGCTCGCCGCGAGCGCGCCGTCGCGCACGAACTCCGCCGCCAACCGGAACCGCGGCGCACGAGCCAACAGGCGGTTGTAAGGATCCTTCTCCAGCAGTTCCGGTGTCGCCGCGGACTGTTGACAGTAGGTCTCCGACATCACCATCTGGTGCAGCAGACGACGCAGATCCCAGCCACTGGCGACGAAATCTGCCGCCAGCCGGTCGAGTAGTTCGGGATGCGAGGGGAACTCGCCCTGCGTGCCGAAGTCTTCCGCGGTTTTCACCAGACCGGTCCCGAACAGCATCTGCCAGTAGCGGTTGACGATGACGCGCGAGGTAAGCGGGTGATCTGGATCCACCAACCAATGGGCGAGATCTAGACGCGTCCGTTTGCCGTTCGGGGTCCCCGCTACGCCCAGGGGAGGGAGAGTCGAAGGCGTCCCTGCGCTCACCTCGGCCCCGGGTTGGTCGTAGGCACCGCGGGTCAGGATGTGCGTCTTGCGAGGCTTGTAGTCCATCACCATCACAGTCGTTCGCCCCGTGTCGGCGGCCTTGCGCAAGATTTTCTCCTCGAGGTCCAGCTGGTTCGTCAAGGTTTTGAAGGCCGGCTGCATCTCCGCGAACGCGGTGTTGATCGTTGCCCAATGTTCGGTCGTGCGATCCGCCTTGGCCATGCCCAGCGCCTGGTGGAGCGCATCGGGTCCAGCGTCCAATGGCTCCTTGCCATACAGCGTTCCCCATGCGCCGCCTCCATGTTTGACGAGTTCCGCGGCAGGCTCCCAATTTGTCCCGGCCGCCCCCGCAACCAGCAACCTCGCCTGCCATTTCTTGTCGGTGACGACGTGCCACTCCTCACCATTCGCCGCTCGCATCGCCAAGCTCAACAACAGCCCCGCAGGGCTAGCTCCAATGTTCGTCGCACGCACGGCGATGGTGTTGTCGCCGACTTTCAGTCCGCGGACTTCGAAAACCTTCGGCCTGGTCCAATCATCGGATGAACCGATCGACCGGCCATTGATTTCCACCTCGCAAGCATTGTCACAGGTGACCCATAGTCGCGCCTCCGCCGGAATGGCTTCCAAGTTGAACCGACGTTCGAACTCGACCGACTCGGCAGTTCTGTCCGCGGCAGACCAAATCCACGACGGTTGATCTTGCGGGAAAAGAACCAACTTCTTCGCGACTGCTCTGCCATTTTTGAGCAGCCCGAGGCTCGCCAGCTGCTCCGTTTCCCACCGGTCACGCTGCACCGCGATGCGCGCCGGGGGCACAGCTCGGAGGCGCTTCAATTCTGCAATACGCACGGCGGCGTCCCGCTTCACCCGCTCGGGTGAACAGATCGCTGAACCCGCCTCGATCAGCGGCCCCGTGTTGGCGTTGGTCGCACCGCTGCCCGGCTCGCTAGATTGGTTGAAGAACGCGTAAAACTGGTAGAACTCCTTCTGCGTGATCGGGTCGTATTTATGATCGTGACACTGCGCACATTTCATGGTTAGCCCCATGAACACCGTGGCGACCGTATCGACCTTATCGACGTTGTAGGTCACCCGGTATTCCTCGGGGATCGTTCCGCCCTCGTGCGTGTTCATGCTGTTGCGCAAAAACCCAGTGGCGACGCGTTGCTGCTCGGTGGCGCCCGGCAACAGATCTCCAGCGATCTGCTCGACCGTGAACTCGTCGAAGCGCTTGTTGGTGAGGAAGGCATTGAGCACCCAGTCGCGCCAGATCCACATGTCGCGGTGGTCATCGATCGAGTAGCCGTTTGTGTCCGCATAACGCGCCCCGTCTAGCCAGTCGACAGCGAGGCGTTCGGCGGCGGCGGGCGACCGGAGAAGCCGATTGACCACCCGTTCGTAGGCATCCGGGTTGTGATCCACAAGGAACGCGTCGAGTTCCTCCGGCGTCGGCGGTAAACCGGTAAGATCCTGGGTGATTCGGCGCAACAAGGTCGCCCGATCGGCGGGCGGTGCCGAGCGCAATCCAGTCCCGTCGAGGCGAGCTCGGATCAGCGAATCGATCGATGCTCCCTGTGCTGCCTTCAGCGCTTGGAATGCCCAGTGTCCCTCGTACTCCGCGCCCTGGTCAATCCACTGCCCGAGGACTTCGATCTGCCCTGGGGTGAGCCGATGGTTTGAGTCCGGAGGGGGCATCTTCTCATCCGGATCCCTCGAAGTGATGCGCTTCCACAGCTCGCTTGCCTTGCGGTCTCCGGGGACCAGCGCTTGGCGATCCTCCCCCTTTCCGAGTAGCGCCGTCGCCGACTCGAATGAATGAAGTTGCAGCCCCGCTTTCGCGTCCTTCGCTGCCGGTCCGTGGCAACCAAAGCAATTATCTGAAAGGATCGGACGGACGTCGCGATTGAATCTCAGTGGATCCGGTTCCTCTCCCAATGCGAAAGAGGTCAACAGAGGCACGGCGAAGACTAGGAGCATCAACACAATGGATGCCACGGTGGATCGAATTCTCATGAGCAGATCAAGTAAAGATGTCCATGGCGGTAAAAATGGTGGCATGCAGGTCTTCGGCTGAGACGGGATTCTCTACTGCAACCAGAGGACGTTCGTCAGCGGTCTTACCATAAATAAAGCCCTTTTTTAAGCCACCGGTGAAATGACGGTGCAAGCCGTAGTGCTTCATCTCCGCGAGTGATCGTAACATGTATTTTTCCTTTCGTTATTCCCGGTTTTCAGCGCTTGCCTGCGCCACACCCAGGGAATATATCGCAACCGTGCGTTTTCACATCATTGCTAAAATCAATGTATGTATCGACTCAGTCGATGGGCTTACTGGCCGCCGATGGCCGGGTTCAGCCAGGGCGTCCTGGCGTGAAACCAGAAGGGACCCATCGCCTCGACGTGCCCGTCGGAGAGCGAGTTGACACTGCGCCCGCCGTGACGCAGGTGTGGCCCACCCCACCACGGGTTGCTCAGGCCGGTCATGCACGGCGGGCAGCCGGAGCCGTTAATCATCACGGCGGGATCGCCGATCATGAACGCGCCCAATTTTGTGGTTGAATTCAAATCGACGCTTGGATTTTTGCTGGCGTTGGCCTGCACGCCGGAGTCCACAAGATAAACCACCTTCGAGTGGTTTTTCACGCTGGAATCCTTTGTGTGCACGTAGTTGACCCAGTGGCTCAGTTCGCCACCGAGCACGTGGTTCATCGCGTAGTCAGTGGCCACAGGATAAGGGAAGGGGGTGCCGCCGACATGGGTGGTCTTGATGCGTTTGCCCTTGCGCGACGGGCAGACGAGAATATTGGTCGTGTTCAGGTACGGATCAAGCAGCTCATACCAGGTGTGGAACACTTTTGAAAAGGGCGGATGGACGAAGATCACGACGTTTTTGTCGTCGTTGTCGGAGGTGTACATCTTGCCGGCGAGAAGGATCTGCTTGTTGTTATTGACGCAGTACGCCTCCTGCGCCTTGGCCTTGGCCCGCGCCAACGCCGGCAACAACATGGCAGCAAGGATCGCTATAATCGCGATGACCACCAGCAGTTCAATCAATGTGAAGGCTCTCTTTTTTTTCATGAAAACTAATCCAGGCAAAAGTCCCCAACCCGGCTAACCGGCAAAAGAACCATCGACGCCCAAAAGTTCAAGACCTATTTTGTCGTGTGCCAAAACAACTCGCGGGGCCGCCGAAACACGGACAGTCACTTCACGCCGTGACGGCGTAGGTGTTCCGCGAACCAGGCATTGACGGCGCCGCTCCGGACCGACGGGTGGTACGGGGCTTCCTCGGTGGGTAGTTCCCTACGGAATTGCTTGAGCAACTTGGCGTATTTGGGACGGGCCGCAAGGTTGATCCACTCGTTGGGATCGGCGGCGTGGTCGTAGAGTTCCTCGGAGCCATCCTCAAAGCGCAGGTAGCGGTGGCGCTCGGAGCGCAATGAATGATTGCCGCGGGCGTAGGTGGTCAGCGTGGCAAACCGCCAGTCCGCCGAGGGATTCCTGAGTAACGGAACCAAGCTGTCGCCTTGGTTGCTCTTTTTGGCCGGCAAACCGCACATCTCGAGCATCGTCGGATAAAGGTCGATCAACCCGACCGGCTTCAAGCAAAGCTGCCCCGCTTTACCGAACTGCTTGCCTTGCGACTTGGCCGGAACGACGACGAGAGGCACCCGCGCCGATTCCTCCCACAGGCTGTGCTTGCTCACGCGATCCTTTTCACCGAGATGGTAGCCGTGATCGCTGAACAGAACGACGACGGTATCGCCGCCATGCGGCCCCTTGTCCAGGGCGTCGAGTACGCGGCCAACCTGGTGGTCCACGAAAGCAACACAAGCCAGGTAGGCTTGGACGCATTTGCGAAACTGCTTGTTGTCGTTCCTCTGTAGAAAGGCGAGCCTTGGGTACTTCGGTAGTTCATGGATGCGGCGGCTGATCTCGGGGACGTCCAGCAGATCGTCGTTGCGGACAGGCGGCAACATCACGTCATCCAGGGGAAAAAGGTCGAACCACTTTTGGGGGACGTAGAACGGGACGTGCGGCCGAATAAAACCAACGGCGAGGAAGAACGGCTCCTTGCTCTCCCCGGCGAGGCGTTCCACGGCCCAGTCGGCCGACTTGTGGTCGCTCATGTCGTCGTCCTTCTCGGGAAAGGCACCCCAGTCGGTCTGGGTGCCTGTCCACGGCACGTCGGGCAAATGGTAGTTGAAACGCCTCCCGCCGGACGGCTTGGGGCCAGAGCCGTCGAACTTGCTGCCATAGGAATCAAAGGCCAGCTTGGCCGGATACCCGTGGGTGATCTTGCCGACCGCCAGCGTCCGGTAACCATGATCGGCGAAACGATGCGAAACCATCTGACCGTGGAAGAAGGTCTTGTCCTGCTCCATGGCCTTGCCCGCGGGCTGTTGGTAGACACCCGTGACATGGGGATAGTAACCGGAAAGGAGGGACGCCCGAGACGGCCCGCAGATAGGCCCTTGGCAATGGGCGTTGACGAACAAGGTGCCCCGCTTGGCCAAGCGGTCGATGTTTGGGGTGCGGGCCTGCGGATGCCCATCGAGACAGCCGACCCAATCGTTGAGATCATCGATGACGATGAAGAGCACGTTCGGCTTGGCCAAGGGGTGGGCGGCGGCAGCCAGGCACAGCGCGAGCATGACGGTAAACTTGCGACAAGTCATTTGCTTGGTCAGCAGACGGTGCGCCCGGCCAAGCCGGCTTTCAAGTTTTCAGTTGCACGATTGCTCCGGCGTTTCTGCTGGCCAAGCGGGGGGTCTTCGGAAAGACTGCCGCCCCTCCGAGGCAGCCAGTCAGCGGCTTGAATATTGTCCAGATAACACCCGGCGCCGGGGGCATGTATTGTGGAAACTGTTTCCGCGACAACGCCCTCGTGGCGCAGCTCAGGCGGATGGGCCACCATGCGCTGATGGTTCCGCTGTACCTCCCACTCACGCTGGATGAGACGGATCAAAGCGAAGGTACGCCACTCTTCTTCAGTGGGTTGAACGTTTATCTCGCGCAGAAGTTCAACTGCTTCAAAAAAGCGCCTAACTGGCTCCGGCGCATGCTCGCCGCCGAGTGGCTGCTCAACTGGCTCGGCAACTTCGCCGGCAAAACCCGCGGCGCGGACGTCGGCGACCTGACGCTCTCGATGATGCGCGGCGAGTCGGGCCACCAAGCGCGCGAACTCGAGCAGCTCATCGCCTGGCTCAAGGAGCACGAGCAGCCGGATGTCGTCTGCCTCTCGAACGCGTTGATCGCCGGCTTGGCCAAGCGGCTCCGCGCGGAACTCGGCGTGCCGGTGGTCTGCCTGCTCGAAGGCGAGGACGCGTTTCTCAACTCGCTGCCCAGCCCGCAGCGCGAGCAGACGTGGGCCGAGCTTCGCGAGCGCGTCGCCGACATTGATTTGTTTATCGCGCCGACCCGCTACTACGCCGACACCATGGCCAAGCGCGCCGGGATTCCCGCCGACAAGCTCGAGCACATTCACAACGGCATCAACCTCGACGGCTTCGAGCCAAGCCCACTGCCGGACGACCCGCCTGTGCTCGGCTACTTCGCCCGCATGTGCCCGGAGAAGGGACTCGACTCGCTCATCGACGCGTTCATCCGCCTGAAGCAAACCGGCCAAGTGCCGGGACTCAAGCTGGCCGTCGGCGGCGGCTGCCAGCCGTTTGACAAGGTGTTCGTCGCGGAACAAAAGCAGCGGCTCCGTGATGCCGGTCTGCTTGGCGACGCGACATTCAGCCCGAACCTCGACCGCGACGCGAAGCTGGCGTTTTACCGAGGGCTCACAGTGCTCAGTGTGCCGGCGGCGTTCGGTGAGGCGTTCGGCCTCTACGTGGTCGAGGCGATGGCCTGCGGCGTGCCGGTCGTGGCGCCTGACGACGCCAGTTTCCCGGAGATGGTTGAGCAAAACCAAGCCGGTGTGATCTGCGAAAAAGGCAGCGCCGCCGCGTTGGCCGATGCGATCGGGCAGTTGCTGCTCGACCGCGAGCGCTTGGCCAAGTGTGCCGCCGCCGGCCGCCAGGCCGCCGTGCAAACCCACAACATCGAGCGCATGGCCGAGGCGTTCATCGCCCGCTTGGCCAAGCTGCGCTGAGCGTTAAGAGGTAAAGAGATTGGGACACGGTTTTTACGGATTCAAAGGGATTTCATCTTGTAAATCCCTTTGAATCCGTAAAAATCTGCGTTCCCGCTCAAAACTTGAAACTCCTTTTCCGGCTTTGCCGTTCACTAGAGAGGCCGTAAGGTTGCCCGCCGTGAAAAGGCACCGACCCACCTTGGTCCTGTTAAGCGCCTCTCTGGCTGGCTTCGCCTTGACCGGCTGCCAGCCAAGCGCCTCTCTGGAAGACACCGCCGCCGCTCCGACGGAGATCAAGCCCGCCCCAGCACAACCCACCGTAACCGTGACCGAACCCAAGCCGCCCCAGGAGGAACCCAAGCCGAAACACACCAACCGCCTGGCCGAAGAGCTATCACCCTACCTGCAGCAGCACCAGCACAACCCGGTGGACTGGTACGCTTGGGGCGAAGAGGCGTTCAAAAAAGCGCGTGAGGAACAGAAGCCAATCCTGCTGAGCATCGGCTACTCGACATGCCATTGGTGTCACGTGATGGAACGCGAGTCGTTCGAGGATGAGGCTACGGCAAAGGTGATGAATGAGCATTTCGTCAACATCAAACTCGACCGCGAGGAACGGCCTGACGTGGACAAGATTTATATGACCTTCGTGCAGGCCACGACCGGCAGCGGCGGCTGGCCGCTCAACGTCTGGCTCACGCCCGACCTCAAGCCGTTTTACGGTGGCACCTATTTCCCACCAGAGGCCAAGTTCGGCAAACCGAGTTTCACTGACGTGCTACGGCAGATCGCCGACGCGTGGAAGACACAGCGAACGGAGATCCTCAACTCAGCCAACGACATCAGCCAGCGCATCGGTGAAAGCATCGCGCTGAAAGCCAAAGCCAACATCAAACTTGATCCGCTCTGGCTGGATAAGGCGGTCGACCAGTTCAAGTCGCAATACGATCCGCGCTTCGGCGGGTTCGGCAACGCGCCCAAGTTCCCACGGCCCAGCCTGCCGCTGATGCTACTGCGTCACGCCCACCGCACCGGCGACCAGGATGGCATCAGCATGGTGCTGCACACGTGCGACCAAATGGCAGCCGGAGGCATGTACGACCAGATAGGCGGCGGCTTCGCGCGTTATTCGGTCGATGAGAAATGGCTCGTACCGCACTTCGAAAAAATGCTCTACGATAACGCGCAACTGCTGCATCTCTACCTCGATGCCCACCTCATCAGCGGCGACCAAAAGCACGCCGACGTCGCCCGCGACATTCTCCGCTACATCCTGCGCGACATGCGCCACGAGAACGGCGGTTTCTACTCCGCCGAGGACGCCGACAGCGAGGGCAAGGAGGGCAAATTCTACTGCTGGACCGAGGCCGAACTGAAGTCACTGCTCACGCCGGACGAGTTCGCCCTGGCCAAGCGCCGCTACGGCATCACGGCCCACGGCAATTTCGAGGATCACAGCGACCCCGATCCGCTCAAGGGCCAGAACGTCCTCAGCATCGTCGATCCCAAGCTCAACGACAACGAGCGCAAGCTGCTCGAGTCCGCCAATCAAAAAATGTTCGATGTCCGGGCCAAGCGCGTAAGGCCGCACCTCGACGACAAGATTCTATCGTCATGGAACGGCCTCATGCTCGGAGCAACGGCACGCGCCGCAGTCATCCTTGGCGAGCCGAAATACCTCGAGGCAGCCGAGGCGAACCTCGCCTTTTTGAAGCGCGAATTGTGGGACGCCGAAAGCAAGACGCTCTACCATCGCTGGCGCGAGGGCAAACGCGACGACGTGCAGTTGCTCGACGCCTACGCCTTCCTGATCGACGGCGTGCTGCACCTGTACGAGACCACGCTCGAGCCAAAACATCTGCAGTTTGCCATCGACCTCGCAGGCACAATGAAGGCCAAGTTTTACGACGAGGCTAACGGCGGCTTTTGGCAGAGCGTCCACACCAAAAACCTCATCCTGAAGGTGAAAGAGGACTACGACGGCGCAGTGCCCTCCGGCAACTCGGTCGCCGCGCTCGCGCTGCTTCGGCTCGGGAAAATCACCGACCAAAAGGAGTTCACCGACATGGCCGAAAAGTCGCTGCTTCTCTTCAGCGACAACATGACCAACGGCCCAAGCGCCGTGCCGTACCTTTTGCAGGCGCTCGACTTCCTCGTGCACGAACCGCGCCGCGCCGTGATCACCGGCGACCCCAAGTCCGCCGGGGCGCGCGACCTCATCGCCGCCGCGCACGCCGCGTATCAACCTAACAAGGTCGTGCTCGGGGTCACCGGGCCGGTGGAGGAATTCGCCAAGACGTTGCCGAAGGAAAAGCAGTCAGCCGTGTACCTCTGCACAGGCTCCGCCTGCCAACCGCCGACGAGCGACTCACTCAAGCTGGGCGAGATGATGGCCTCGAAAACGCTACCGTAACCGACGACGCTTGGCCAAGCGACAAGCCCCATGCACTGCATTGTCACCGCCGGCCCGACCTACGAGCCAATCGACCAGGTTCGCCGCTTGACCAACCACTCAACCGGCCAACTTGGCACCGGCCTGGCCAAGCGCCTGGCCGACGACGGCCACGAGGTGACACTGCTGCGCGGCCACTCGGCCACCCACACAGAGATGCCTCAAGGCGTTGGCTTTCAACAATTTTCAACCACTGAAGACTTGGCTGAAAAACTGGAGCGCTTGGCCAGGGCGGAGCCAGGCGCGGGCGCTGTGTTTCACGCCGCCGCCGTGAGTGACTTTGCCGTTGGCCAGATTTTCCGACGTGCCGACGACGGCCAACTCAAGCCGCTGAACGCGGGCAAACTCAGCACCCGCGATGGCGACCTGCTGCTCGAACTCAAGCCGACGCCAAAGATCATCGCCAGCCTGCGCGAGTGGTTTGAGGAAGCACTTCTGGTGGGCTGGAAGTACGAGGTCGATGGCGACCGCGACTCGGCACTCGGCCAGGGTCAAACGCAGATCGTCGAAAACCAAACCAACGGCTGCGTCGTCAACGGTCCCTCTTATGGCAGCGGTCTCGGTTGGCTGTCGAGCCATCACCCAGCGGAGCACTTGGCTGACAAAACAGCATTGTTCGACAAACTGGCCGGCTTGGCCAAATAGCCACGATCAGCGCGGCAACGTTTCCTGCATCTCCTGCAGTATCCGATTGAACTCGCCGCTGCTGAAAAACCAGATGAGGCTGATGAAGCCGAGCACGAAACTCAGGAGGCACATCAGCTTGGCCTTGGACGCAGCGGACGCTGCACCATCGATGTCGCCCTGTTGCACCTTGGAGTTGGCCTGGACGGCAAACAGAATTCCCGCAATGCCAAACGGCAGACAGCAAAAGAGGGTGCAGAGAATCGCCGGGACGAGGTAGTTGATTTGGAGCGTGCCCCTTGGCCGGGCGGCTGCCGTCCTAGGAAGTGCGCCCGCAACGTCAGGCAGATCCCGAAGCTTGACCCACTGGCTGCCGTCCACCTCACAAACCAGCGTGTTGGCATCAGCTCGGCCCTCGTCGATCCATTCGCGGATTTCGCCGATATCCACCGGGCCATATTCCCGTGAGTCTGATCCGATTATTTTGTAGGGCATGAGATTGAGTTAAACGTAAAGGGCCTTGCGGAGTTCGGCGGCGAGGTAGCTGATGTGCGGGTAACGCTTGTCGGCATCAAACTCAATGCACTTAAGGATAATCCTCTCGACATCCTCGGGGATGGAGGGGTTCAGGTCTCGCGGTGCGGCGAAATGCGAGTCGCGGTTCTTCTGCGCCAGCAACACCTCGCGGCTCGTGTCGCCATTGAACGGCTTCTGGCCGGTCAGCGTCTCGTACATGGTGACGCCGAAGGCGAAGATATCCACGCGCTGATCGATCCCGCGCCCGCGCAACTGCTCCGGCGCCATGTAAACCGGCGTACCGGGATTGTCCGGCATCTTGGTCGGCGTCTCGGGGATGGGGCGGGAGAGGTCAAAGTCGCAAAGTCGAACGTTGCCGTTGCGGCTGACGAGGATGTTCTCCGGCTTGATGTCGTAATGCAGATAGCCGCTATTATGCACGTGCTCGAGCGCCTCGGCGACGTCGATCAGGATGTTGCCGACGAACTTCTCAAGCACGGTGTCGGAGCGTGAAATGAGAATCTTGAGATTCGGGAACTCGCAATATTCCATCGCGAGAAAATGGTCGCCATTGATTTTGCCGTGCTCGATGTAATTGACGATGCAGTCGTGGTCGCAGACCTCGGCGAGAATCTCGCAGCCGCGGACGAAACGTTTCCTGGCCTTGGAATCCCTGCGCAACTCGGGGTGCAGGCGGCGCACGGCGACGGGGTGTTTGTCAGGATCGGTCGCCAACCAAATGTCGGCCATGCCGCCGCTGTTGACGACTTCCTGCAGGTCGTACTCCCCAAAATGTCCGGACTCCCCCGGCTCGGGGTTTTTACCACCAAAAATATCCAACAGCCCCATCGACTTACTTTTCTGTCGATCGGTCAGAGCGAAGGAAATGAGCGACTACTGCCGCAAGAATAAACACGCCCACCGCAGTCACGCCAGCCCACTGCGCCTTGCTCCAAATCGACCAACCGGCACCGATGGTGGCGGCCACCAGTGCCACGAGCATGGCGATATTCAGCGCGATGCGTTTGTTGCCCTGTGGTAGTGCGTCTCCCATGAGGCTCTTACTGTTGATCATCAGGAAAAAGGTGATGTAGGCGATCGGTAACAGCACCATACCAAACACACTCGTCGGCACAACGAGCCAAAATTTTGCACCGGCATTACTCCATAAGTAAATAGATCCCAATGCTCCTGTGATTCCAGGTACAATAGATCCTATTTTATGCTTAATTCCCCCAATTTCAGCCCCAAGCATTTCTGTGACAACAAAACCGTTAATAAGCATCAATATTATGATCGTAGACAACGCCATGCCAAGCACACCAATACCAAAAACTATCTGCGATACGGCCTTGTTTCCGTTGAGGTTTTCCAGCGACCCAGCCAGTTGAAATGCGTCGCGACTCACGAGCATCGCGGCAAGTTGCTTGTCCGTGTCGTTTGGTTCTTTGGCTTCACCAAGCTTGGCCTGTATGCCGGATAAATTCTTGTCGTAAGCAACCTGCAACTTTGCTGTCAGCGCAGTTTTCTTTGCGGGATCGAGCAGTCCTTCGTCGTATTTCCCGTGGAACTGGCTGGCGGAAGCGATCACCACGCAGGTCGTGGCCAGAAAGAACGGCATAAATAAACCAATCGACAAATCAAACGTGGCTAAGCCGCGATGCTCTTTTCCCCAACCCTTGCGCAGCATCGAGTACGGCAACAGGAAGGTCATATTAATGCCCACAGCGGTGGCGGCGGCAGTGACCATTCGATCACGCTGCGAACTGAGGATGACATCGTTCCAGTAGTCCGGGTCGCTCGATTTCGCTATGATCTCCGTGAACTTGGACGCCGGCTCGGAGAGCAGGCTGAAATTTGGAATAAAGCCAGCAAAGATCGCTCCCCACTGCAACTCGCCAGCCATTACGATAATCACTCCGAAAAAGCTTAGTACAACAATTCCAACCATCACCTTAAGGATGATCTCAAAATATTTGACTCCCTTATTGCCACTGTCGTATGACCACACCACAGTCGCACCAACAATGAAAAGTATTGCAGCACAAATGTGTTGTCCATATTTCCAGTTGTCTTCAGAAAAGAGTTTAAAGTTTTGTTGAATAGCAGCAGTGCCAAGAGCAAATTGCGGCATTGCCCAAACCAAGTTTGCTAACATCGCAGCAACCAACCAACCCCAGCCAAGCACTGGATTAATGTGTTTATTGATTGCCTGAAAAGGCTTCTCACCAGTGGACAAAGTGACGTAGCCAATCACCGATAACATCAACACACCAAAAATCATCATCAGCGGCTGCAGCCACAGCAGTTCGTAGCCACCAATTACTCCGAGATAGAGGCTGCCACCAAGCGAACCGCCACCGAGGGTGATCGCGCCCTGCAGCCATCCGGGGCCGGACAGCTTGGTATAAGTACCCCAGCGGGAAAGGAGCGGTTTTTGGCTTACCTCCGCGAGGAGGGTTTTTTCGACGGCTAAGTTATCGTTCGAGTCACTCATAGGTCAGATTGAGTTGCGCTTGGCCAATCGCTTGCTTGGCCAGAGAACGGGCGGAGTCTGGAGAAAACCGAGCCGGAAACAAAGGCAATTCTCCCGCCAAGCGCCAAAAGAAAACCGCCGGCCCCGTAAAGGGCCGCCGGTTAAATTTAGCCAAACTTTTGGCTTTGGCTCGTAATGGCCGCTTAAAGCTTCGTACTGCCGTAGATGATGCCGGCGTCGAGGGTTTTTTTGATCAACTCACCCGCCTCGGAAAGGTGGGCGGCGGTGTAGGAATCAAGCTTCACGCCCTCGGCTTTTTGTGCTGCGTCGATGCGCTTGGCCAGGCTGCGGAGCTGCTGGCTCGCCAGATTGGCCAACGGCCGCGAGCTGGCCCCGCGCCATGAGCCCGGCATGCTGAGGCTGACCAGGCGCTCGAGGTGCTCGCGCTGCAAGTTGCGACGCAGGCTCGAGATCAGCGGCTTGCGGGCGGTGTGCTCGCCCTTGGTCGGGTCCTTCAACTCGGTCCAGATGGCGTCGTCGAGTTTGCCGAGGACTTCCGGCAGCGTGATGGCGTCCTTGTCGGCCTCGACGAGGAATTCATTGTCGTACACGCGGCCCAGCGAGGTTGGATTGAGGATCATCGTGAGTGTGGAGGCCTGGATACCCATGACTTTCTCGTGCACCGGCCAGGTGGTGTCCTTCATTGAACTGGAGAGGTTATCGATCCAACGATCGCCTCCCATGCGGCGGAGCAACTCGTTGGTTAGGCCGAAGGCCTCGTCGTTGAAGGCGTTCTCGAGCATAAAATCGAGTGCCTCGCGCTGCCGCTTGGCCGGCACGGGGGTAATGGGATAGCGGTCGCCAGGGTCGCCTTTCTTGTCGCGGTTCACGAATGAGCCGCCGATCCAGTTGCCCATCATGCTCAGCGATCGCGACTGCAGCGAGAGGGTGAGTTGATAGCCGTAACGGGCCTTGGCCCAGCTTTGACCCTTCTTCACGAAATGATCGAGCAACTGCCCGCGATGGTGCTTCACGATGTTCATCTGGTTGTGGGCGTACTGGAGCGGGTTAGAAGCAAAGTCATACCGGCGTGCGAACGGGTCGGGGCCAATCGTGTCCTCGTCGGTGGCGAACTGCAGCTTGGGATCGGACACCCGGCTCAGGATTTTCTGCAACTCCTCCGGCTTGCTGATGATGGAGTAGCCGTATTCGATGGCCCAATGGTCGTAAGGACCGATGCCGGTCATGGTGTGATCTCCCTGTTTTTCACCGACGCCCTTGTGCATATTGATGGGCAGATAATCCATCACCGAGCCGGCGAGTGTCTCTTTGCCCTTAATCTTGTCGCTGTTGATTTGTTCCAGCGTGTGAATGCTTGATGCCTTGAAGTTATGGCGCAGGCCAAGCGTGTGGCCGACCTCGTGGGCGACCAACTCGGCAATCAGCGGCCCAATGAACCACTCCGGCACACCGTCGAGTGTGACCTCTGTTTTTTTTGGCTTGGGCTTGGGCTTGTCACCACCCTTGTCATCCTTCTCGCCTTCCTCCTTGGCCAACTCGGCAGTCAACTCGAGAGAAAACCGCATGGCGGCCAAGTCGAGCGACATCCCCTCGGCGGCACGGCAAAGGCCATTCACCTGGCTGATGCGCCCGTACAGGCCGTCAAACTCGTTGTCGCCAATCAATTCGCCATCCACCTTGGCTAGTGGATGCCCGCCGTAGGCTTCCGCGCCGTGGGCGGCCAAGTCGGCCTTGATGGAGGCACGCATCGAGGGATGGGCCAGGCGCACACGCGGGTCCCACTCGGGATGCTCCTTGAGCCAGGCGAGTGTTTCCGGTGCGAAACCCTCCATTGCGATGCTCGGGAGGATTTCGTTGAATTGCATCCAGTAATGACGAATCCAGCCGTCGGTCAAAATAATATCGGCGTCGAGAATCTGGCCGGTCAGCGGGTTGACACGGCTCGGCCCGATGGCGGTACCGACGTCGTTGTTAAGCCAGCGGACAAAGTTGTACCGCGCGTCCTCCGGATCCTTCTCCATGTGCGCGCCAGTGGCGGCGTCCTGATAGTAAACCTCGATGGCGTTGGCCAAGCCGATCTTCTCGTAGGCCTTGTTCCACATCAGGATGCCCTCGCGAACCCAGCGGCGGTATCGCACCGGCGTCGTGTGCTCGATATAGAAAATAATCGGGTTCTTCACCGGGCTGACCCTGAGCTTGGGATCGGCCTTCTCGAGATGCCAACGGTTGATGTAGCGAATCTTCTTCTGCTCGTCGGTGTACTTGCCGAGGTCGGAGTAACTTGTCGTAAAGTAGCCGACACGCTGGTCGGCGACTCGTGGCTTGTAGGTTTTGCTCGGGACGATCGAGCTGATCGAGTAGTGCAGCGTCTTGAGTACGCCGTTGGACGACGGCGCGGTGAAGGCCAGCTCGACGTTGCCCGGGAACGCCTTGGCGGTGCGGATTTGGGCGAGCTTTGCGTTGAAGCCGCCACCCCGACTGCCGAAAAACTTCGACGCCTGGCCGACGAGCAGCGCGTCCATGTCGATCACCGGCCGGTTCTTCGGCAACAGCGTGACGATCGGCACATCGACAATAACCCGGTCTGTGAAGAGCCGCTTCACGGAGGCCTTCGACTCAGGATCGCCGGTGGAACGCACGTTGAGGTTGGGCTCGATGATCAGCAGCCGCTTGACGAGCCGCTTGAAGTAAACGTACTTCTCGCCCGCCTGCAGCCCGGCGTATGTCTCGCCGCTGGCCACGGTGGTCGCGATGAAAAATCGCTTCGACTCAAAACCCGCAGGCAGCGCGCCGAGCATCTGCTGATCCTTCTTGCGCGTGTAGATGGAGAGTAGGCTGGACTTCTTGTCCATGCTGGATACGACCTGCTCGTATCCCTTGAGCACCGTCGTGTACGATGGGAAGTCCGGCTTCACGGTTGTCGGTTTGGCGGCCGGTGGCTTGGCAGGTGGGGGGGACTGTGCGAACGCGATGGCCGTCACAAGGCCAAGCGCAACAACGATGAGTATGCTCTGTTTTTTCATGATAAAAAGCGGTTCAGGCCGGAGCCAGTCAAAATCACGCCCTACGATGGGCAACGGGGAATGTGCCTCATGCTTGGCCGATTTCAAGTAAGAATCAGCCTGTCTTTAAGCCAAACGGCCCTCGGTTCTCGACCGCTTGGCCAAGCGCGGGTAGCTTCCGAACGGGCGGGTAACATGGCGGCAAAGAAAATCACGGGTAAATTTGACTCCATCGAGGCGGTGCTGCGCGACATCGCATGCGGCAAAATGGTCGTCGTCGTCGATGACGCCGATCGCGAAAACGAGGGCGACCTGATCATGGCCGCCGAGAAGACGACGGCCAAGGCGGTCAACTTCATGGCCAGGTTCGGCCGCGGCCTCATCTGCGTTCCCACCGCGCCGGAGCGACTCCAGCAACTCGGCATCGAGCGCATGGTGCTCAATAACCGCGAAGGCCATCGCACCGATTTCCAGATCAGCGTCGATGCCGCGCAAGGCATCACCACCGGCATCAGCGCCGCCGACCGCGACCGCACCATCAAGACACTGGCCAACCCCACCTCAATCGCCGACGACCTCGTGCAACCCGGCCACGTCTTCCCGTTGCGCGCCAAGACCGGCGGCGTCCTCCAGCGCGCCGGCCACACCGAGGCGGCGGTCGATCTCGCCCGTCTCGCCGGCTGCCGACCAATGGGTGTCATCTGCGAGGTCATGAACGACAACGGCACTATGGCCCGCCTCCCGGAGCTGCGCCGCTTCGCGAAAAAACACAAACTCAAGCTCTGCTCCATCGAGCAGCTCATCGAGTTTCGCCGCAAGCGCGAAAAGCTCGTCGCCTGTGAGGAGATCGTTCGCATGCCGACCGACTTCGGCGAGTTCGACCTCCACCTTTACCTCTCCACCATCGACGGACAACACCACCTCGCCCTCGTCAAGGGCAGCATGAGCGCACGCCGCCGCACCCTCGTTCGCGTACACAGCGAATGCCTCACCGGCGACGTGTTTGGCTCGCGCCGCTGCGATTGCGGCCCGCAGTTGCAACAGGCCATGAAACAGGTTTCCGCCGCCGGCCACGGGGTGATCCTGTACATGCGCCAGGAAGGCCGCGGCATCGGTTTGGCCCCTAAAATAAAAGCTTACAAGCTCCAGCAAAAAGGCTATGACACCGTCGAGGCCAACGAGAAGCTCGGATTCCCGATGGACCTGCGAGAGTACGGCATCGGCGCTCAAATCCTCGCCGACATCGGTATCAAGAAAATCCGCCTGCTCACCAACAACCCTAAAAAAATCGTCGGCTTGGAGGGGTACGGGCTCGAGGTTGTCGAGCGGGTGCCGATTCGCGTGAAGCCAAACAAGCACAACAAGAACTACCTCAAGACCAAGCGCGAAAAACTGGGCCACCTGCTTTGACGCCCCTCCCTTCTCCCACACTTGGCCAAACGCACGCGGCATGAACGAGTCGCTCCCCATCTGGGATATCCACGGCGAGATCGCCGACACGCTAGCCGTACAAAACCGCCTCGTGCTTGCCGCGCCGACCGGCTCCGGCAAATCCACACAAGTCCCGCAAATCATCCTAGACGACGTCCTCTGCGGCGGCAGCAAAGTCGTCGTGCTGCAGCCGCGCCGCGTCGCCGCCCGCTCGCTCGGCCGGCGCGTTGCGTGGGAACGCTCGGCCAGGCTCGGTGACGAAGTCGGCTATCAGGTTCGCTTCGAAAACCACACCGGCCCCGAAACCAAAATCGAGTTCATCACCGAGGGCGTACTGCTGCGCCGACTGCAGGACGACCCGCGCCTAGCCGGCGTCGGCGCGGTGTTGTTCGACGAGTTTCACGAGCGCAACCTCATGAGCGACCTCGCGCTTGGCCTCGTCAAAAAACTGCAACTCACCGGACGCACCGACCTCAAGCTTGTCGTCATGTCGGCGACGATTGAGACCGGCCCGATCGCTCGCTACCTTGGCCAAGCGGATGACGATCCCTGCCGCGTGCTCGCCTCCGACGGGCGCACCTTTCCGGTCGAGATTCGCTTCGGCCAATATCGCAATCGCGATCCCATCACCGAGCAGGCTGCCGAGGCCGTTGAGCAAATCCTCCGCGATAACTCTCCCGGCGATATTTTGATTTTTATGGCTGGAATGGGCGAAATTCGCGGCACTATCGGCTCGATCAGCCGCCGCCGGCTGCCGGAGCCGGTCGAGCTGATCCCGCTGCACGGCGACCTCCCACCGGCCGATCAGGACCGCGCTTTCGCCGGGAGTAACCGCCGAAAAATCGTTATCGCCACCAACGTCGCCGAGACCTCGGTGACCATCGACGGCATCCGTCACGTGATCGACAGTGGCATGGCCCGCGTCGCCCGCTTCGACGCCGAGCGCGGCTTTGGCACGTTGTTGATCGAGGAGATCAGCCGCGCCTCCGCCGACCAACGCGCCGGCCGCGCCGGCCGCACCGCGCCGGGAACGTGCCACCGGCTTTGGACCGAGAGCGGCCACCTCAATCGCCCCGGGCACAACACGCCGGAAATCCACCGCACCGATTTGTCGGAGTCGGTGCTGATGCTGCACGCCGCCGGCATCGACGAGACCACCCAGTTCGACTGGCTCGACAAGCCGAACGCCAACGCCGTGGCCAAGGCCGAGTCGCTGCTGCGCTCGCTCGGCGCCTTGGCCAAGTGCTTGGCCAACGGCGGCGCCGGCGGCTTGACCGACGTCGGGCGCGCGATGCTGCGACTGCCGATGCACCCGCGCCTGGCCCGGATGATCGTCGAGGGAAGCCGGCGCGGCTGCGTGAACGAGGCTGCGTTGTGCGCAGCGTTCATGAGCGGGCGCAACATTCTCATCCGCTCCGCTCGCGACGACAAAACGGTGCAGGCCGCGCAGGAGCCGTTCCGCGACGGAGCCGACTCCGACTTCGAGGTGATGATGCGCGCGTGGCAGTTCGCCAACGCGCGCCGCTACAACGTTGACGACTGCCGCGCGCACGGCATCCACGCCGGGGCATGCCGTGAGGTCGAGTCGGCGTTCCGGCAAATCCTCCACTTAGCCAAGGCGAGCGACGCGCAGCCGGCTCCCGACCGGTCGAAGTCCACCGCCCTGCGCCACTGCATCCTCGCCGCGTTTGCCGACCAACTCTGCGTGCGGCGCGACAGCGGCACCCTATTTTGCAACCTGACTGACGGCCGCAGCGGCACACTCGTCCGCGAGAGCGTCGTGCAAAAATCTCCGCTGCTCGTCATCGGCGAAATCCGGCAAGTGTCCGCCCGGGGGGACCGCGCTCAAACGCTGCTGAGCCTGGCCGCCGCAGTAGAACTGGACTGGGTGCGCGAGCTGTTTCCCGGCGACTTGACGACCCGTGCCGAGTGCGGGTTCGACCCCGGCATAAAACGCGTTGAGGCCTATGAAATAACTCGTTTTCGCGATCTCGAGCTGGGCCGGACACGGGCGAAAGAGGCCGATCCGCAAGCCGCCGGCCAAGCACTGGCCAAGGCCTGTTTAGGCGAGTGGTTCACGCCGAAATCGTTCGACCACTCGATCCGGCAACTCATCAGGCGGCTCAATTGGCTGTGCGCCGCCCGACCGGATTTGGAATTTCCGCCGCTCGACGAGACGGCGATTCTGAATTGCCTGAGTGCCACGTTTACGGGCATGACCTTGGCCAAGCAGGCGGTTGCCGCCGACGTAAAGCCGGCGTTCCGCAAACACATGCCGAGCGAGCAGTGGGAGTGGCTCGACGAGTTCGCGCCGCAAACGATCCCTTGGCTGGACGACAAATCGAAACGCTTGGAGTACCCTGACAAACCGGCGGACAAACACGGCAACATGCTGCCGGTGGAGTTGCACGTGAAGCTTCACGACTGCTTCCGTCTGGCCGAGCATCCGCGCATCTGCGATGGCGAACACATCGTGCGGTTCAAGCTGTTGACCCCAAAAAACAGGAAAATCGATTACTGCGACGATTGGCCGACATTCAAGCAGCGCGAATATCCGAGAATCCGAAAAGACCTCCTGGCCAAGTTCCCCGGCGTGGGCTGGGTATGATTTTTTGAAATGATAAACGACATCCGACGGATCGTCGCCGAGGCCGGTGAGGCGATCATGAAAACCTACGACGGCCCAGCCGAGATCGAGACCAAAGAAGACGACTCTCCACTCACTCAAGCCGACCGCGCCGCGCACGACTGCATCGTCGCCGCGCTGGAGCAACTCACGCCGGACATCCCGGTTTTATCCGAGGAATCGGAGGGCATCCCGACCGAAGAGAGACTGGGATGGAAACGCTTCTGGCTCGTCGACCCTCTCGACGGCACCAAGGAGTTCATCAAAAAAACCGGGCAGTTCACCGTCAACATCGCGCTGATTGAAAACGGCGAACCAACGCTTGGCGTGGTGTTCGCCCCGGCGTCTGATTTGGAATATTTCGCGGCTCGCGGTAGCGGCGCATTCAAGCGGCTTGGCCAAGCGAAGCCGCAACCGATCAAGATCGCCGAGGCCGACAAGGCCAAGCTGCGCATCGTCGCCAGTCGCGATCATGCCGGCCCGAAAGTCGCAGCCATGCTCGAGCAACTCCCGGATGCCGAACTGGTGAGCATGGGCAGTTCACTGAAATTCTGCCTCGTCGCCGAGGGTGCGGCCGATCTTTACCCGCGCTTCGTCCCGACGATGGAATGGGACACCGGTGCGGCCCAATGCATCCTCGAGCAAGCCGGAGGCGCCGTCTGTACCCTCGACGGCTACCGCCTGGCCTACGGCCGCGAAGACCTACGAAACCCATCCATCATCGCAGCCGGCCACCCCACAATAGACTGGAAGTCACTGTTGCCGAGTGATTAACCATTATATCCTGCTTGGCCAAGCGGGCTCATTGCAACTTAGAATTATTCCAAGTATTGACGCTGCGCTTGGCCAATGGCACTTTTCGGGTATGGCAACGGACCATCTTCCAAAGTCCGGTGAATCCCTCAACAAACGCTTAGCCGAGAAGGGGCTTCGGTCCACTTCCCAGCGGCAACACGTTTTTGAGGTGCTGCTCAGCCAACGCGATCATCCCTCCGCCGAGGAGGTATTCATGCGGGCGAAGCAGTCGAAACCGGAGATTTCCATGGCCACGGTGTACAACAGCCTCGACGCGCTCGTGAAGTGCGGCGTCGTGCGGCAGGTAAACGTGGATCGTGGCGCAACACTGTTCTGCTCCAACATGGGCGAGCATGCGCACTTCTCCTGCGACGACTGCGGCAAGGTTTTTGACATGAACTTGAAGGACCTGCCGCAGGTGCCAGTGGTCGACGTGCCAGCTGAGTTTAAGGTGAGAAAAATCGACATAGCACTGCACGGCCGCTGCACCGGCAAGTGTTCGGACTGTGGACGAAAGGAAGCCGTCGCATGAGGGCCGATACGGATACCATCGATGAGTTTGTCGCAAGCGACTACAAGTACGGCTTTGTCACCGACATCGATAGCGAGTCGCTCGAGCCGGGCCTGGGCGAGGATGCCGTCCGGTTCATCTCCGCCAAGAAGAACGAGCCGGAGTGGCTGCTCGAGTGGCGCCTGAAGGCATTTCGGCACTGGGAAAAACTGGAGTGCCCGACCTGGCCGCACGTGAAATATCCGCCGGTTAATTTTCAGGACATCTCCTACTACAGCGCGCCCAAGAAAAAAGGCGACGGCCCGAAGAGCCTCGACGAGGTGGATCCCAAGCTGCTCGAGACGTACGAGAAGCTCGGCGTGCCGTTGCACGAGCGGGCGCGGCTGGCCGGCGTCGCGGTGGACGCGGTATTTGACAGCGAGTCGATCGGCACGACGTTCAAGGCGGACTTGGCCAAGGCGGGGGTGATCTTTTGCTCGATCTCTGAGGCCGTGCAGGAACATCCCGAGTTGGTGAAAAAATATCTTGGCACCGTGGTGCCGTACACGGATAACTTTTATGCCACGCTCAACTCGGCCGTCTTCAGCGATGGGTCGTTCGTTTACATCCCCAAGGGCACGCGCTGCCCGATGGAGTTGAGCACCTACTTCCGCATCAACGCCGCCAACACGGGACAGTTCGAGCGCACGCTGATCATCGCTGAGGAAAGCAGCCACGTAAGCTATCTCGAGGGCTGCACGGCACCGATGCGCGACGAGAACCAGTTGCACGCCGCCGTCGTGGAACTGGTCGCGCTCGACAACGCCGAGATCAAGTACTCGACCGTGCAGAATTGGTACCCCGGCGACGAGGAGGGGCGAGGCGGTATTTACAATTTTGTGACCAAGCGCGGCATCTGTAAATCCAATGCGAAGATTTCATGGACGCAGGTCGAGACCGGCTCGGCGATCACGTGGAAATATCCGAGCGTCATCCTGAAAGGCGACAACTCGATCGGTGAATTCTACTCCGTGGCACTGACCAACAACATGCAGCAGGCCGACACCGGGACGAAGATGGTGCACCTCGGCAAAAACACGCGCAGCACAATCGTCTCCAAGGGCATCTCCGCCGGCCGGGGGCAGAACAGCTACCGAGGCCTGGTGCAGGTCGGCAAAAAGGCCGCCAACGCCCGCAACTTCTCTCAGTGCGACTCGCTGCTCATCGGCGACCGGTGCGGCGCGCACACCTTCCCGTATATCGAGGTGAAAAACACCACCTCCAATATCGAGCACGAGGCAACCACCTCGAAGATCGGCGAGGACCAGATTTTTTACTGCAACCAGCGCGGCCTCGAGACGCAGGACGCCGTCAACATGATCGTCAACGGTTTTTGCAAGGAGGTCTTCCGGGAGTTGCCGATGGAGTTTGCGATGGAAGCCCAAAAGCTCCTCGACGTCAGCCTCGAGGGCAGCGTCGGCTAAACATTTTTTAAAACGGAATGCTACAGATTAAAAACCTACAGGCGGGGATCGAGGACAAGCCGATCCTCAAGGGAATCGACCTCACGGTGAACGCCGGCGAGGTGCACGCCATCATGGGCCCGAACGGCAGCGGAAAAAGCACGCTCGCCTCCGTGCTCGCCGGGCGCGACGGCTTTGATGTCACCGGCGGCGAGGCGCTTTACAACAGCAACGACCTGCTCGACCTCGCGCCGGAGGAACGCGCCCGCGAGGGGGTTTTTCTCGCGTTTCAATACCCGGTGGAAATCCCCGGCGTGAACAGCGCGTACTTTTTGCGCTCAGCCGTCAACGCGATTCGCAAGCATCGAGGCGAGGAGGAACTCGATGCGATGAATTTTCTCAAGGCCGTGAAAGTGAAGATGAAAGAGCTTGGCCTGGGCGAGGACTTTCTCAAGCGCCCGGTCAACGCCGGCTTCTCCGGCGGCGAAAAAAAGCGCAACGAGATTTTGCAGATGACGATGCTTGATCCGCGACTGGCCATCCTCGACGAGACCGACTCCGGCCTCGACATCGACGCGCTGCGCATCGTCGCCGACGGCGTGAACCGGCTCAGGCGCGACGACAACGCGCAGGTCGTCATCACGCATTACCAGCGGCTGCTCGACTACATCGTGCCGGACTTCGTGCACGTGCTGCACGACGGCGGCATCATCAAGTCCGGCGACAAGTCACTCGCACTTGAACTGGAGGAGAAGGGCTACGACTGGCTAATCAAGGAAGCCGCATGAGCCAGGTTGACACTACTAATTTCGCCGTCGAACCGGTGGAGGCATTTGCCGAGCTGGAGCAAAACGGCGCGGCGCTGATGCCGCTTCGCAAGGCCGGCTTGGCCCGGTTCTCCGAGTCGGGATACCCTACTTTGAGAGACGAGGACTGGCGGTTCACCAACGTCAAGCCGCTCGCCGAACTGCCGTTTCGACCGGTTCTTTTAGCGAGTGGCCAGGCGCTTGGCCAAAAGCTACTTGGCGATGTCACGTTCGGCCAACTGGACGCTGATCGGCTGGTCTTTGTCGATGGCCATTTCAACGCTGGGTTGTCGCAAATCGACGACCAGCCAAGCGGCGTGACGGTGACCCACTTGGCCAGTGGCTTGGCCGGCTTGGAGCACGAGCTTGGAGCGCTTTCCGGTGGCGATGACGATCCGTTTGTCGCACTCAACGATGCCTTTTTCACCGACGGCGCATTGATTCAAATCGGCGACGGCCAGCGCTTGGCCAAGCCGGTTCATTTGCTGTTCGTCGCCACGGCGGGCGGGGACGGAGAAGCGGCGCACATCCGCAACTGGATCGTCGCAGGGGCCAACTCGCAGGGCACGATCATCGAGTCGCACCTCTCGCTTGGCCAAGCGGCGAGCGTGACCAACGTCGTCACCGAGTCGCGCATCGGCGACGGGGCGGACATTGAGCACATTAAGTTTCAGGATCAATCGAACAGGGCGTTTCACCTGACGTCGCTGCACTCGGAGCTGGGACGCGACGCACAGTATGCGTTCCACTCGATCGCGCTTGGCGCGCGGTTGTCGCGCAACAACCTGCGCATGCGCCTGGCCCAGCCTGGCATCGAGTGCGTACTTAACGGGTTGTACATGCTGCGCGGCCAGCAGTTGGCCGATCACCACATGATCGTCGAGCACGCCGCGCCGCACTGCGACAGCCACGAATATTTCAACGGCATCCTCGACGACCAGTCGCGGGGGGTTTTTCACGGGCGCATCCTCGTGCAGCCCGGCGCGAAAAAGACCGACGCGAAGCAGACCAACAAAAACCTGCTGCTCAGCGACGACGCCACGGCGAACACCAAACCGCAACTCGAGATTTATGCCGACGACGTGAAGTGCACCCACGGTGCCACGATCGGCGAGATGGATGACAATGCGATTTTTTATCTGCGTGCCCGCGGACTCGATACTCCCACCGCGCGGCGTATGCTGTTGCACGGGTACGCCGGCGAGATCGTCGAGCGCGTCCGACACGAAGCCGTGCGCGAGGAACTCGACGCGCTGGTGTGGAACCGGCTCGATGCGGAGCATCAACTTGACTGACTCGTGGCGAAATTTTTGGACACAACCGTCGATGAGTTAGTCGAGAACTTCGAGTTTCTCGGCGACTGGGAGGAGCGTTTTGCCTACCTGATCGAGCTGGGCAAAAAACTGCCGCCACTCGACGAGTCCGAGATGGTGGAGGACAACCGCGTCCACGGCTGCCAAGCGGCCGTCTGGCTGAAAATGCTGCCGACCAGCGACTCGACATTTGATATTCACGCCGACTCGGACGCCTTCATCGTCAAGGGGTTGATTGCTATTTTATTGATGATTTACAATGGAAAAACTGCCGAACAAATCTTGGCCGATGACGGCACGGCGACATTCGCCAAGCTTGGCTTGGATCGGCATTTGAGCCCGACCCGCCGCAACGGGCTGCACTCGATGGTGAGCCGGATCAAGGCCCTCGCCGCTGCATCGGTCGCACAACCCACTTAAATATGACCACCGCCGAACCCATCGAACTCAGCCGCAACGTCGAGGCGTCCATCGTCCCTTCCGGCGACAAGGTGACGCTGCAAAAGGGCGAGGCGGCGCAGATCACCCAGACGCTCGGCGGCACGTTCACGGTGATCGTCAACGGCAACATGTTTCGCATCGAAGGAAGCGATGCTGATGCGCTTGGCCTCGAGCCGGTCAAGACTCCGGCGGAGGAAACCAAGCGCCCGGAAACAGAGGACGACCTGAAGCAGCAGATCGAGACGCAACTCAAGACGGTTTACGACCCGGAGATCCCGGTGAACATCGTTGACCTTGGCCTCGTGTACGACAGCACGCCAACCCAGCTCGACGGCGGCTGGCGCGTCGATGTGAAGATGACGCTCACCGCGCCCGGCTGCGGCATGGGGCCTGTGCTGCAACAGGACGCACAAAACCGGCTGCTGTGCATCGAGGGCGTCGACGAGGTGGACGTGCAACTCGTCTGGGATCCGCCCTGGAATCACGATATGATGAGCGAGGCAGCCAAGCTGGAACTCGGCATGATGTGATGAACCCACCCGCGGAAACAGCGAACTTGGCTAAGCGCGACGAATCAGTCGATTGGACAGCGCTCCGTGACGACTTCCCGATCCTGCGCGAAACCGTTAACAGCCACCCGCTGGTTTATCTCGACAACGCCGCAAGCAGCCAGAAGCCGCAACAGGTCATCGATGCGGTTCGCCACTACTACGAGCATGATAACGCCAA
>Ga0066836_10000129_pt1 | contig 29778 bp, 19 predicted proteins | sample ETNtaG_18_FD_71568 | JGI IMG/M metagenome (GOLD analysis project Ga0066836, IMG submission 71568) | Marine microbial and viral communities from oxygen minimum zone, Eastern Pacific Ocean - ETNP201302SV91 | ecosystem: Environmental > Aquatic > Marine > Oceanic | place: Pacific Ocean: Eastern... | reverse complement strand
ATCAGGGACGTGGTTCGGATTCATGATGACGAGAGGATAGCCAGACATATCCTTGACAACAGGACTTCTGGGAAGAGTGAGGCACTAATGGAGGACTCAATTGATCTGGGACCATCGAACCCCGAAGAGTCTTTTCTCGTAACTACAGAGGATGGGAAAGAGCATCTCACTCAGGAATTCCTCAGGAAGTACATCGCATTCGCAAAGAGGACCATTCACCCCCAACTTGATGACGAATCCAAGAATGCAATTCTCAAGTACTATACCGAGGAGAGGCAATCATTCGGCAGAGAAGATCAAGGTGCCACACAATACGAATCTGACCAAGAAAAGGACACGGTAATCCCAATTACTGCCAGAGCTCTGGAGGCACTTATCCGCCTTACCGAGGCCCATGCTCGGATGCATCTCCAGGAAGTCGCCACAGTAGAAAACGCAAATGTTGCTCTAGCTGTTTTCAGGCACTGGCGCGAAGAGTCCGGAATCGAAGATGAATCCGAGCTTCATTCGGGTGTATCAGTTAGGGCCCGTTCAAACAACTCTGCAATAATGAATATAGTGCGGAATCTTTGTTCTGAGAAGGGGGAAGCGGATTTGGTTGCAATTTACAACCTTGCACTACCGAGAAAGATTTCTGAGGAAGAGGTCAACAGGGTTGTTAGCAAGATGCTCCAAAATGGAGAGTTGTTCGAATCATCGACCGATAAATATCGATTCGCCCGTTGACCCTATGAGCTAAGACCCCTTCCTAGGTAGTACAAATGGAGCCAATTGGAGACATAAAAAATCCAGAAGCACTCGACCCAGTATCTCTGGGATTCATGTGCGGGCTCGAGATTCATCAGCAATTGGCCACCGCAAAGCTCCATTCGAGAATGCCAAGTATGCTCTATGAATACAAGTCTGACGACATCCCTTTAGATTGGCCCAGATCAACTAGGAGACTACGAGCCTCTCAGGGAGAGGGCGGAGAAACCGATGTCGCAGCAAGATTCGAGCAGAGAAGAAATCGGACCTTCGAGTATATCCAGCCTCCCAATGCAGGGCTAATTGAGTTAGACGAATCTCCTCCCAATAACCACGAACCAGAAGCCGTAGACGTTGTCCTAACCATGGCAGCACTAATGGATGCAAAACCAATTCCAAATCTTCAGGTCATGCGTAAGACAGTCGTAGATGGATCAAATACCAGTGGATTCCAGAGGACAACGATAGTTGCAACTGACGGGAAGATTGAGACCGACTCAGGCCAAATCGGCATCGATGTCATTTCTCTCGAGGAAGACTCGGCTAGGAAGCTGGAGACAAAGAGAAGCGAATTGGGTGAAACGGTAGTCTACAACCTGGACAGGCTGGGAGTTCCTCTAGTAGAGGTCGCAACAGCTCCTGATATTCGTTCACCAGAGCATGCAAGAGACACTGCGTCGGCACTTGGTAGAGTGCTTAGGGACACTCGCAGAGTCAGAAGAGGACTTGGATCGATAAGACAGGACCTCAATGTCAGTATTGCATGTGGTGACAGAGTCGAGATCAAAGGATGCCAGGATCTGAACTGGATTCCTAGAATAATCCGGCTCGAAATGGCCCGCCAACTTCACTTCTATCGTCTCGCTAACGAACTTAGGAGCGCAGAATCCCTCCCCCCACTCCCTCCAGATAGAGAAATGGACTCAAAACCCGTCGAGAACCGCGTTCAGCTTGCTACATCGATTAGAATTCCATTGGAAGTCCACGAACTTACAGAGTTTTTCTCAAAATGCGAATCAGAGACAGTCTCCTCCTCTTTACAGACAGGGTCCTCTGTCCTTGGAGTCTCCCTTCCGGGTTTCTCAGGCCACATAGGTAGTAAGGAAACCAATGAAAACGAGCCTCAACTACCTAGATTGGGGAGGGAACTAGCGAGCGCTGCCAAACTAGCCGGAGTCCCAGGCATATTCCACTCCGACGAGCTCCCTTCCTACGGAATCGGCTCCGCAGAGGTCGATGCCGTGAGAAGCGAGATGACACTCTCGGAGGGGGACGCCTTCGTCCTATGCGTCGCTCCCAGGTGGCAGGGGGAATTAGCGCTAGAATCCGTAGTCTACAGAGCTAGGATGGCCTTCCATAGAATCCCACAGGAGGTCAGAAACGTAGTCATTCGGAAGGGGAAGCCAGAGGATGGGACAACCACGGCATTGCGTCCCCTCCCCGGAGGTGCCAGAATGTATCCCGAGACAGACATTCCGGTCTTGGAGATCCCCCCTGACAGGTGGAGTTCGATATGCGAAAACCTCCCATTGACCGTCCAAGAGAGGAAGGAGAGACTAAACGTCCTGGACCTATCTTCAAATCAAGTCGAGGCCCTACTTAATGGTGAGATTGACGACCTTCTCTTCTATGGTATTGAGGGACCTCTAGAGCTCTCTGCGAAAGCATGGGCTAGCGCTCTTTTGGAAAGCGGCACTGACAAGCCAAACGCGCTGGCCGCATCGGTTCACCTTCGAGAACGGGGTTTGTTGACTAGGGAAGGGTCCGAGACACTGCTGGTGGAAGCTGTGGAAGCACCCGTCGAAGAACTGGTTTCGTGGATGTCAGCAGAATCAGAGTCTCGAGGTTTCCTCCCCGCTGACACATCCTCAATTGAGGAGGCAGTTGATGCAGTAATCAGCGAGCGGTCCGACTTCATCGAAGAGAGAGGCATGGGTGCTGTTGGACCCCTGATGGGGATGGTGATGCAGAAGCTAGGTGGTTCGGCTGACGGGAAGGCTGTTAGCAAGATCCTAAGGGACAGGATTAATGAGAAAATCGATTGATGTTCTGGGAAATAATTGATGATTTTCAACTGCATAGTTATCAACTATCTTCATAGACTATTTTTTCCACCATCAGAATCCATGTCTGACATTGTGAAACCAGCATCTGTTGTAGGACTATTAGCACTGATACTAATTGCCCCTTCTATCCAGGACATGTTGTCCGAAGAGGCTTCCAAATTCATCGACGACAATGAATCTTCACACGACGGCCTCCCAACCGAGTGGGATGGCAAACAGGTTATCTGCATGTACTTCCCAGCATCTTCGCCGCATGACAAGTTTTCTCAGGGTGTCACCATGATTGGTGCCGATGGATCTGAGTTGGGAGTGAACGAGGACCTCAACAGGACCGGAGCTTGCATTGGTGGATTCATGGGTTTCTCCAATGGATTGGATTTCATGATGGACTCTACTAGAGTGGTAAGAGGGGCCCTGTCAGTCGGTTACGATGTTGGACAATGGGGGGCATTCGTCCATACTATCGGAGGCCTGAATGCAGATACTATCACGGGGGACTTCAATGGGGCGTATTGGAACCTAGATCACAATGGGGTGACTTCCATGGTCGGAATTGGAGACTTAGTAATGTCCGAGGGGGACGTAATCTCATGGAGCATTGTAACCTGGTGAAATTCGCAAGTATGAAGTGATGAGGTCCCGCCAGAGGAGCGGGGTGAATGATTGTACGACTTCCATAATGTTGCTCTGTCACCAATCCAGTCGCCTTTCCTAAATATTGCAATCCTCTCGATAATCGTATTATCTCTGGTTAGGAGCGAGCGATCTTTGAGGGACCAGAGTCAGTGGGGGATGCTCTTTCTATTAGCAGTCTTCGGGGTCTCAGGTAGGATTCTCCTAGACCCAATACCAAATGTTCAGCCGGTAACGGTTCTGGTCCTATTGACAGGTGCGTACTATGGAGCACCTCGTGCTATCGCACTCGCTGCGACCGTCGCACTAGCATCGAACTTGATGTTTCTCGGGCATGGCCCTTGGACACTTTTCCAGGCGATCGGTTGGGGGGGAATCGGTCTCGTTGGCGCGCTTCTGGCAAATCGCATCGTCGACAAAGGGGGTGTCAGAATCGGTATTCTGGCCGTAATTGCAACCGCATCCGGACTGGCATTCAACTGGTTCGTCTCACTAAGCATTCTGTTGGACGTGGGCCCCTCGATGATGATTCCCTATTTGTTAAACGGCCTGGTCTTTGACTTGTACCACGTTGCTGGGAACTTACTGTTCGTTGCATGGATCGCATCTCCATTGGGTGAGATGATGTATAGACACCGTTCTTCTCCGTCATTTGAAGCGGTGAGAGATCGTGCCCCCAACTGATGAACTAACTATGGTCCTAGTCACTAGGCAGGACTTGCAACTATCGAAGGGCAAACTGGCTGCACAATGCGCTCATGCCTCAGCGGAGTGCGTCCTCTCAGCAAAAAGAAGTAACCCCAGGTCACTAGATCGGTACCTCCGAAGGGGGGCAAGGAAAATAGTCTGCAAGGTACCCGATCTAGCCTCCCTCAAGCAGATTTACTCCAGAGCCAAGAAGACAGGGTTGGTATGCCACTTAGTTACAGATGCTGGGCATACTGAGATTCCTCCAGGAACTGAGACAGTGGTGGGAATCGGACCAGGACCCAGGGAGAAAATCGATAAGATTACCGGTCAACTGACCTTAGTAAGCTAGCTATTGGATTCTCCATAGGTAGCAAGAGCGTTATTGGTAAGAAGTGTCTTGAGCCAAACCCTCATGCGAGAGGTGTGGTGACTCAAGCTCTATTGACTGAAGGGTCCCGCGCAACACTACTGTCGCAATGCGATGGCCTCCGCAAACTCACAGCATGGCTAGATGGCTTAGATAGACGACCTGGTCTTGATGAACTGGACTCAAGACTCTCTTCTCTTGAGATAAATGTTGGAGCACTGGAGGAGTGCATAGGCTATTCAGAGGATGACTACCAGAGGAACGTAATCAAGAAGAACGAGCACTACGAGCTCGTCGCAATTTGCTGGAAGCCAGGTCAAGATACTCCAATCCATGACCATGTCGGGAGTGACTGCGCATTCCTAATCGCCTCCGGAATCTCCACAGAGACAGTTTACGAGATCGATCAGGATGGACTTGCTTACCCTGTTTCGGATAGGAGGTACCTTCCAGGCGAAGTTTGTGCAGCAGCTGAGCCAGACATTCACCGAGTCTCAAACGAGGAGAGCACCAATCTGATCAATTTGCATGTCTACACTCCGCCACTCAGTGGATTCAAGATATATGCCACAGTTGAGTGACTATCTTCCTCTTTCATGCATTAGTTGAGCGGCCTGTTGGCCCCACATCATCTTGGTTACCCGTCCAGGTGTGAATTCCATTGCGTCATTGACAACCTCTGCTGTCACCGGATCCATCTTGGAGATTTGATCGAAGGTATGGATGCCTAATACATTCAGCTTCTTCTGAGAGAACTCATCGAGACCCTGTATTCTTGTGAGGTCGTCTGGCCTCTGACCTTCCCCCTCACCGATCTGGGCCCAGTTAACTTGGACCGCCTTGAGTCCCACCCTCTCCAGTATCAAATCTTCCCTGTCCATTAGGTTGGCCTTAAGGTTCAACTCGGCATGAGCAGCCTCCCTCTCGGCCTTCATAGCTGCGGTCTCTACTCCAACAAGAGCATCCTCCTTCCCCTTCATTTCGCTCTGAAGCTTGGCCACTTCCTGTGCGACCTCTTCAGCCTTCCTCGCTGTCTCAGACTTGAACTTGTGACTGTCTTCAATCTCTTGCTGGACCTTCAGCTTCTGGGCCTCTGCCTTCTTTGCCTCTTCCTCGACTCTGGCTATTTCCTTCTGCTTTGCCTTCACTTCCTTCTCCATACTCTTGGCCGCAGCCATCTCGGTCTTCATCTGGTCCTTGACGTCTTTGAGTGCACCCTTTGCCTCCACTGCTTCCGCCTTTGATGCTTCCAAAGCCTCTTTCTTCTTCGCCATTGTGGATTCCATTTTCGCCTCGGCCTGCTCACGCTTCGATCTGAATTCCTCTAACTGTTGTTCTGCTTTCGACTTCGCTTTCCCTGAAGCCTTGATCTGCTTCTCAGCGACTTTCCTCTCCAACTCCGCCTTCTTCAACTCCGCCTCAGCCTTTGCTGCAGCCTTGCCTTCCTTGGCGACCTCAGAACCCAGTTTCTTCGCCTCGGCCATCGCGTCCTTGGCCTCCTTCCCAAACTCCTTGGCAGCCGTCGACTCAGTCTTCACTTTCTCCTTCAGCTCAGATTCTTTGGCCTTGAGCTCTTCTGGAGACATCTTCGAAGAGGTCTTCATCTCCTCGAGAGCCTTTTTCGCGGCTTCCGCCTGCTTCTCAGCAGCCTTTCTCCCCGCCTCCGCTTTCTTTGCCTCGACCTCAGCCTTTGCAACCGCCTTCGCCTCCTTTGCCGCGGCTTTGGCATCCCCAAGCCGCGCTTTCTCCGCCTTCTTCAACTCAGCCTTAGCAGCAGCGGCATCAGTCTTCGCCTTCGCCTCAGCAGCCTTCGCCTCCTTTGGGTCCACCGGAGCAGCCTCTTTCTTTGCTTTCTTTGCTTTCTTTGCGGGCTCCGGCTCCGGCTCCGGCTCCGGCTCCGGCTCCGGCTCCGGCTCCGGCTCCGCTGACTTCCTTGTGACTTTCCCGTACTTCTTTTGCAGCCCCTTAATCATGGTTCCATAGTTGCCTTCGAACTTCTTCAGTAGCTTCGGGATGTTCGAAATTTGCTTGGAACGCTCCGGCTCTTCCAAGAATTGTTTGTATGTCGCTTGAGCCAGTTTTGCTGCCTGTTCCGCTGTCGGTCCACTCGCCACGGAGCTTTGAGGAAATCCATCACTTAAGGATTTGACCGGATTCAAATCCCAATTTCCGTTTTGTACTCATGAAGAACCTCTGAAAAAAGTTGTATGTCAGAATCAAATGTCTCTGGCAGCAAAGGCCCGAATGAAAATCGAAAGAAGCGAGAATATGGGGTGATATACTCCGGGTCCTTTGAATGCGGACGGGCCATATCGCAATCGGACGCGCATAGAATAGCTGCACCACGTTTGAAGAGCCGTTTGTTGAGTTCAGCGCCCGACATCCCCTCTGGGAGCTCTAACCAGTGGTAGAATCCCCCCCCACCAGTGTATACTTCTAGGCCCATTTCTTCGAATGCATCCCCATACCTCTCTCTCTGCCAATTGTAATGCCCCTCAATCGCCTTTCTTGCCTGTTTCACCCTCTCTGGCTCTAGGAGCTTTACGGCATAGAGTTGCGAGGGATGACTCACGCCGCCCATCCCGAAGCTCGAGTAGTTTGACAGTGTCTCTATGTTCTTCTTGCTTGCAATAATCCATCCTACCCGAATACCCGGTGATTGGAGGCCCTTTGTGCAGGCTCCAGCGATGAACACGTTGCTTCCGTCTAGGTCCTGTACAAATTGGATCCCACTAACGGAAGGGGAATGAAACATCTCGTATGCCTCATCTAGTAGAATTCCGTTCTTTGGTTGCTCGGCAAATTCGATCAATTCCTTGAGTTCATCCCCCCATCGTGTTTGACCAGATGGGTTTTGAGGATTGGAAATGATGGGCATGAGAAGAGTCTTGGCATTGAGTCCAGAACGGTCGAAGTACTGGGCATTGCTCGGATGGAAACCATTCTCCTTGGTGAAGGGGACAATCTGAAAGTCAGTATTAGTCTGCTCCATGATATCAAGATAAGCCGGCCATTCTATGTTTCCAATTCTCACTTGCACGTGCTCCTTGAGGAAAGCCAGCACCGTGTAGATACCAGGCCTGCCTCCGGCGAACACCATCACGTTCTCGGGGGCGACATTCGATCGGTATTGGGAGTTGTAGTATTCTGCAATCGCATCTCGCAACTCAGGATGGCCCCATGCCTTGGGGTAGAATCTATCCTCCCAGGTGACGTCTACGCTATCGGGCAGCGGGGGCCCTCCGAAGTGCTCCAGCGGCGTAGTCAGGGGAAAACCCTGTGACCAGGGATGTGTCCCTTCGGTTCCCATGAAGCTGCCGAATGAGTCCTTGAATGCATACAATGTCTCGTAGATTCCCATGGGAGGGCAGTTGTCAGATAGGAATGATTCCAGAATCGGCTCCCGTTCTTCCATGCATTGTCGTGAGGCTGGTTGCAAATTAGTTTGACCATCCAGACTTGAGAAAATAATCTCCGAAAAAACGGTTAATACAACCATTCTACTTCGATAACTATGAGCGCCGCATATGCACACAAAAACCTCCTCGCATTCGTCCTAGTTTTCCTGCTCATTGGAATGTCGTCTTCTTTCGGTCTTCAACCGGTAGAAAGAGGAGAATTGGAACAAGGCCCAATTTCGATGAATACCCATTCTGAACTCAACTTCCCCGGTTCAACCGTTGGATCAATTCAATCCTTAACTGCTATCGGAGCTGCATACAACTACACCTGCGTGGTGATGGACAATAACGAGATGAAGTGCTGGGGAAGGGGCGGTATGGGCTACCTAGGAAACGGAAACTCCGACGGCTCTTTCATACCTGTAAACGTATTGATGGATGGTAGGGATGCAATTGAGACGAGCCCCGACGGTCACCACACATGCATGCTGTTGTCCAATGGCTCTCTGTCCTGTTGGGGTGAGGATTCTAGCGGTCAGCTTGGGCATGGTCACTCGGGGGGTTGGTGGGATGAGCCACACGAATACGTCTCATTGGGGAACAATGCCGCCGTCACCGTAGTTACGGGTTTACACCACACTTGTGCAATAGCGGATGATACAAACCTGTGGTGCTGGGGTAGAAATGACAACGGACAAGTGGGCAATGGGGACGAATCTGGTGCAAACGTGGATTCTCCAATGCAAATCAACCTACCCGCAGGCCGGTCCCCAGTATCGATCAATGCTGGCGCAGACGCGACATGCATCGTGCTAGACAACGGTAGCGGGATGTGCTGGGGGTTGAACATGGATGGCCACCTCGGTGATGGGACCTACAATAACAGAAACACCCCCACGTCGATTTCGGTACTTCCCGAGAACCGATCCTTGATTGCGATGGACGTGGGCTTCAAGCATACCTGTGGGATCCTCGACGATGGGTCTGTGTCCTGTTGGGGGAACAATACTCACGGACAATTCGGTGACGGCACCAACAACCAATCGACTTTTCCAAGAGCAGCATCCCTGCCCTCGGGAAGGACCGCGATTTCCATAGACGCGGGTAGCCACCACACATGTGCAATTCTTGACGACAGTAGCGCATACTGCTGGGGAAGGAACGACTACGGTCAACTAGGTGACGGCACCACCAACAACAGTACTGTTCCAGTAAGAGTCTCGATGCCTCCCGGGCTTGGAGTAGCCGAGATCACTACAGGTAACTATCACTCCTGTGCTATAGCTAACAACGCATCCGTTTACTGCTGGGGAGCTCACGGAGAGGGAGGACTAGGTCTAGGAGAAGGTGTTGACAGTGATGTGCCCGCTTTTGTCGATCTCGGTGCGGGAAGACACGCCCTTATCAGCGAGAGAGACAATGACGACGATGGGATAGTCAATCTGTTCGATCCGTTCCCAGACGGATGTCCTGCGGGAACTTACGCAGCAAATGTGACCTGCCTGGACTCCGATCCAGGATACTTCGCAGACGGAAATCCTCCATACGAGCAATTCCCTTGCAGTCCAGGTACATTCCAACCCGCCTCCGCGCAGATTTCATGCATTGACTCCAGCCCAGGCCACTACGTCGAGGGGTTTGCCTCAGTTAGCCAAACCGCCTGCTCAGTTGGATCCTACCAACCAGCAGTAGCCCAGCATTCATGTTTGCTAGCATCTCAAGGAAACTATGTCTCCGATGTGTCCTCAGTTAGCCAAACCGCCTGCTCAGTTGGATCCTACCAACCCTCATCAGGAGAGTCTGGATGCATAGATGCAAGCCCAGGCTATTTTGTCAGTGAGACAGGATCAGTTGAACAGTCAGCTTGCCAGCCCGGTACTTATCAAATGCTGACCGGACAGACTTCATGCTTCCAAGTAGGACCTGGATTCCAAGCTCCATTAGAGGGCTCAGATGCTCAGGAGCAATGCCAACCAGGAACATACTCTTCACAGCAGGGACAAGCAAATTGTACAGCAGCTTCACCAGGATATTTCGTCGGCGGATTGGAGGCAACTTCGCAATCCCCCTGCATTCCGGGGTCATACCAACCCTCTTCGGGACAGGCTTCTTGCTTGATGACAAGTCCAGGACACTATACCGACAAGGACGGAGCGGACTCCCAGAACCCATGTGAAGCAGGTAGCTACCAACCGGAACCCGGCCGGACTTTCTGCATTCTCTCGGAACCGGGAAACTATTCCGTCCAGGGAGCATCTTCTCAGACTCCATGCCAGAATGGGACGTATTCCTCGGAGTCGGGTCAGCCCTCATGCACTCCCGCTGAACCAGGGTTCTACGTAGATTTGGACGGTGCCACTGGAGCCATCCCCTGCCCTCCAGGGGAGTTCCAATCTGAAACTGGCTCCTCTGGGTGCGAGAGCCCCCCTCCAGGGCAAGTATCCAGTCCGGACGGTTCGACCACCTCAGAGTGCCCTCCGGGAAAGTACCAGCCAGGAGGACAGTTGAACTGTATAGAAGCATCTCCCGGGAACTATGTTAACCAGACCGGAGCATCTTCTCAGACTCAATGTGAAGCAGGGACATTCCAACCTCAACCAGGTCAAGACTCATGCGAGTTGGCCAGCCCCGGCAATTTTGCCGACTCGATCGGCTCTACCAGTCAGACCCCATGTCCCAAGGGCGAGTACCAGTCTTACGAAGGCCAAGACTCATGCTTTTCAGCCATGCCCGGGAACTATGTTCCCGAGGAGGGCGCCCAGTCCCAGACCACCTGCAAGCCAGGGAATTACCAGCCTGAAGAGGGGACGGACAGCTGCATACCTGCCGATCCAGGTAGTTTCGTATCCGATTCGGCTGCTATTTCCCAGAACCCATGCCAGCCCGGGAGCTACCAATCCTCAGAAGGCAAGGTTTCCTGCATGCCAGCGGATCCGGGAAACTTCGTATCTGAGACCGGCTCAACAGAGCAGACCAAGTGTCCCTCAGGAAAAGAGCAGGAACTAAGCGGACAAACTGGCTGTATCGATATTGAGAGACCTCTATGGGTGACAATCCTGATGTTTGGTGTTCCTGCAATCGTACTCGGAACTATGGCGATACTCTACGTCGCAAACAAGAAGAAAACCGGGTCCGGAGGACGAGGAAAGGCGTACATGTACTCAGAGGACCTGAGGAAGTAGTACTACCAGCAAACGCACCAGTTATTTGAAACACTCCTTCAGGGAACCCCATGAAGGATTACCCCGGAGACAGAGTGGACCTACGCAGCGACACAGTTACTCAACCCACTCCTCGGATGAGGGAAGCTATGGTTAATGCCATCGTAGGAGATGACGTTCTGGGAGATGACCCCACAGTAATAGAGCTACAGAATAGGTTGGCAGGGATGCTGGGCAAGGAGGCAGCCCTTTTCGTACCCTCCGGGACCATGTCCAACGCGATTGCAATCAAGGCCCAGACGAGACCCGGAGATGAGATTGTAACTCATCGCAAGAGCCACATCTACCTTTACGAGGCTGGAGGATATGCCGTTCTTGCCGGTTGCTCAATCTCCCTAGTTGAGGGGGAAAGGGGGCAGATGACTCCAGAAGACGTGCAAAGAGCAATCAGAAAGGTAGAAGGAAGCGACTCCCATTATCCTGACTGCAGTTTGGTGTGCGTCGAGAATACAGCAAACGTCGGCGGCGGTTCGATCTACGATCAGAAAATATTGGATTCCATATGCGAAGTTGCCCACAGGAACGACTGTCGTACTCACTTGGATGGAGCTCGTATGTTCAACGCAGTAGTTGGCAGCGGAACCGATCCCTCCAGGATGGCTAGGGACTTCGACACCATCTCCGTTTGCCTCTCCAAGGGCCTGGGCGCCCCTGTAGGATCGGTCCTTGTAGGAGATCGGGATACAATTGCTGAGTCTCACAGGTGGAGGAAGATGTTCGGAGGAGGGATGAGGCAGTCAGGGATGCTTGCAGCAGGGGGGATTTTTGCTCTGGAGAACAACGTTTCACGACTCTCCAAGGATCATGCCAGAGCTAGGATTCTCGCAGAGGCCGTCAACGACATGGATCGATATTCGGTGGATCTCGGAGCCGTACAGTCGAACATGGTCTACGTCGACTGTGAGGAGGGGGGTGCGAAGGATCTGGTCGAAAGCCTATCGAGGAGGGGTGTAGATGTACTAGACCTGTCTGACTCTACAGTCAGGGCAGTAGTACATCTGCACGTTACAGATGAGGACATAGATAGGTCGATAGAGTCCTTCGAAGCCTCACAATAACGCGTAAGCGTTCAAAAACTAATCCACTTGGAGCCACCTGTGAGAAAGCTCGCGGCAGTCCTCCTGGCAGCACTCATTGTTTTGCCAATTCAGGCTTCAGCAACCAGTGGGAACCTCTGGGATGATGCTAGGGTAATCGACGAGAAAGGGGCATTTGCCGGAACCATCGGGGGGATTTCTATTGATCTGACAAACAACACTTCCGGGGCATCAGCCTCCTCCGGGATATCCGAGTTGCCTCGCATCGTTGAGGTTTATACTGCCACTTGGTGCTTCAACTGCATCACGACAGAGCAGGCCCTCGACGAAGCCATCGGGGATCAGTACGTGACTAGGATTCACTATCACAGATACCTCTACGAGACCCTGGACCCATTCGGAAGCAATTCGACAGATTCCCGGTGGATCGACGCCTACGGAAGGGGCTCGATATTATCCAGCGAGACGACCGTCTTGGATGGAATTGATCGAGCAGCCCCATCCAAGGTTTTCGACGGCGAGAGGATGTACACTGGAGTAAGCACCAAATCCAATACTCTGGTTACCGACTATTCAACCGCACTGGCACTTGGATCTAGCCATCCATTTGAAAAAAACGGCTCATTCTCACTATCAGCAGATAGGCAAGGCAACTCTCAGGAATACTCCTTTGCTTGGAACCATATGATTTCGTCCTCCATCGAAAACTGGGAAGTCAACAGCTGGCTCCTCTTCGTTGAGGATAGTGCCAACTTCCCAGAGGGAAGCAACGGAAAGGGCAACTACAGTCACATTCTCCATGAGGCAGTCAACATCGGTTCGGACCAAATCGGCTCAATAGTCATGCAACCACCCAATCCCTGGGACGGGAATGACATGATGGTAGTACTAGTGGTGGATTGGCTAGTTCACAGCGACAATAATGATGATTCATTGCCAGCCCCGGGGATATCCACCCTATTGTGCATGCTTGCTGCATTGGTACCCAGACGAAATGGGGATTCTGAACAACATAAATGAGTGTCAACAGTTGGGTTGAATAACTACCGCCGTTCATGGCCAATGCTCGGAGATGACATTTTGATACCAAGGGAGCCTTGTGTGACTTGTGAGGAGATTTCTAGGGGCGGTATGCCAGAATGGCTCAAAGAGCAGATCAGGCTCCAGTCACTGGGGATTCCAAGCACAGATCCGAATATCCACGGACGAGTACTGGTAATCTACCCAACCGAGAAATCTAGAATGCAAGCATTGTCATCAATCGATCTTCAAGGAGCGGTGGATAGAACCCTGCACCACACAATCGAGTCACTGATTTCATCACTAGTCGCTGACCTTAGACTCCCCCGAGTAAAATCGAAGGATGGCCCACTGATGTCAGTACTTCACAGCGAGTGCATCAAGGAAGCGGCAAGGCTTGGATTCCCCCTCATCAATCCACTTCCTGATATGAAATGGGGCAAGGGGAAGACCGAGGCCCTCTCCGCTCTGCACTACCAGCTTTCCAGGGAGATGGTAGTAGAGAAATGGGATGGACCGGGAATAGCGACCTTCAGGAGAGTAATCGAGCGTCTAGAGACGAAGCTGAGATTCACTCATCCGGATATGGCAGTTAATCGAATAATAGACTCACTGGAGAGCGGAACCATTCCATTCACAGTCACTGACATCGATGGAATCATCATGCTCAACCACTCTCCGGTAATGTGTCGGTCTCACGCCGAGATGCTCTTGTCTATGTCCAAGCATCGTCCAATACACCAACTCGCATACCCTGGAAACTTCCGACTCGGTCACCATGGAAACCTTCTCGTCGATCAACACCCATTGAAAGATCCGGAGGATCTGCCGAAATGGGTCCCCCATGACAGGACCCCAGCAAACGAAGTCCCAGCAGAAGTCAAAAGGATTCTACTAAGGAGGGAAGCCCACTCTTTCGAAGTCGCAGTCCAATTGGTTTCAGAGAGGCTCAACAGGGGGGACGCTGAGATAATAATTGTAGATCCTGCTGTAGAAAAAAATTGGCACAGATGGGAACAGGTCCTTGGAGTCCTTGGAATAAGTATGGAAATGAGAGGCGAACCTCCCTCTTCCCATCCAATAGGCCACTGGATATTGTTCCTCGCAAACTTGGCACATGGGTCCGACGCTTTTTCACTTGAGAATCTTAGAGCTCTGTCACTTCAGCAATCAATCACTCCGTTTGAAACTCCTTCAGAGCATCCATCGGAGACGGAGATTACCCCTTTCGCATACCCCGAGATACTGACACTACTAGCAAGGAATGAACACGTCCTAGGTGGACCAGGCGCTCTTTCCAAATGGATCGAGACGCTATCCCGACCACCCTCCGATGAGAAAGACGGCCCACTAAAGGAAGCTGCGCAATGGTGGCTACTCTGCTTGGCGAATTCACTATGGCCCATTCTCCGAGGTTCGGACAGGGAATTAGTAGGTGCCTTGGGGCAACCGGTCGGATGTCACACAGGAGCTCCTCTCCCCCTCCCAGATTTCCCATCGGATGGCGATGAGTGGTTGCAGAACACTCTGTCACTGATTGACCTCGATTCTGAGATGGAGCGCTACAGGGGCCGAGGCATTTCTCCCATAGCAGCAGTTCAGGCTCTCGTTAATGACAGGGAGGCCCTAAGAGCGATGCAACGTAGCTCCAGTCAAGTTTTCCCAACGCTAGGCCCTGATTGGGTGGAAGAACTAATCTCACTAGCCGAACAATCCTCTGCAATCACAGGTGGCCCGAATTTCTCTGGGAATGTTTCGGTACTGAGTCCGGAGGAGGTCCTTGGTTGCACATCCGAACTCATTGTGCTAGCAAACCTATCCAGTTCTTCTTGGGATCTCAGAGTCCCAAAGGCGCCTTTCCTAGGAGAAGATGAACGTCATTCACTGGGGATCCTCAGACCCGACGGTCCAATTAGAGACGCAAGACACAGTTTGCAGCATATCTTGCATGCTTCTCCTGAAGTGGTGATTCTAGATCCCAGCATGGATGAAACAGCACCGCCAGCTGCACCAATCAGGGAATGGGCCAGAGACTCTGAGATAGTAGGAAGAGAATGGGTAGTCTACGATAACTACGAATCAGAAACCTCTCCTAGAGACTCCAGACAGGCCGATGGCTTGCTAATCAGTAAGGGAAAGGCCCCAACAAATGCCCCAATCAACCCAAGCGCAGTATCCATTCCAATAGACCCTCAAGTCCAGAGAGACCGCGAAAGAAGACAACCCTCCATTGCTGACTCGGATGGATACCTGCCTGACGACTCCAAGAAGCACATTTTATCTCTCGACGGTCTCAAATTCCATGGAAAAACACCTTCTGGAGTCGAGACTCCAAGGACCAACCAGAGATGGCCGGTGGTAGGGGGGATATTCGATGGAAAGACAACCCCGTCAATTGACCCCAGACCCCTCTCACCGGTTTCAACCGGCTCATTGGTTAGTGATTCTAGACACGGGCACTCAGGCGAACCCTCGTTGGATGTTTCTGTATGGTCACCAACCAGACTTCAGACATGGTTGAGGTGCCCTAGGATGGGATGGTTATCTAGCGAACTTGGGGCAGGCAGGGAGGAATTGCAGGGAGAGGACATCGATAGCAGGACATTCGGTGAACTCCTTCATAACGTTCATCACGACATTATTGCACAAACACTGAGCTTTCCAACCAGCGAGGAACGAAATTTTGACGGGGAACCTGGACATATCAGCGTTCAGAGATCAGGTTTGCATCCTAATGAGATCATGAAGATAGCTCTTGAGTCTCTGGACTCCAGAGCCCCCTGGCTTGAGAGATCAGACGCTATCTCCACACAGCAACTTAGGTCATTGACTGGAATGACTAGAGAGGAATGGAGCAGTTGGATCGCAGATCCTTCGCCAACCACTCCTGCTGGCCGGGTGGGAGGCATGGTCGCAGCAGAACTTGAGATAGGGGACTCGGCACCGGTTTCGATTGAGTGGATGATCGGGAAAGACAACTCCGAAAACGTGGAGATCTCAATCCCCAGCGATCTTTCTAGAGGGGCCGAGCTCCATCCAATCAAGATCAGGGGATGGATAGATCGGGTTGACCTGCTTCCACATGATCTGGAGTCTGGGAAGTGGATTGACAATGAGGGAGACGATAGCGTCGCACCGATCCGAATTCATGGCACGGGATGGAGGCCCAAGCGAATAGTAGCAATCAGGGATCTAAAGACCTCCGAATCTGCTTTGCCAAGGAATCGCCACTACAGGGGTCTTCTAGAAGAACTGCAACTCGCAGTTTATTCCAGAGCATGGGAGGAGGCCCATCCAGGAGACTTGGTACTTGCAGCAGGAATCTCTGTGATTGGACACAACTCAGAACACCTCCTAGAGGTTTCCTCCCAATACTCCGAATCCCAAAAAGAGCTCAATATCGGAACTAGGTCATCAATTACTTCCACATCACACAGGTTCGCAGATGAGGACGAGCAAACTCAGAGCGATCACTTCAGATCATGGCTGGCACAGAGGCTCTCGGTGGCTCTGGAGGTGTCTTCCAACGCCCAATCAGGGAAGGTGCATCCAACACCATCTCCGCGAGTATGTGGGTATTGCCCTGTTAGAGAAACCTGTAATGTTAGGATGGAGGGGTCATTCTGATTCGACTAAACACGGCCCAGCGCCTAGCTCTTAACCTCGATTCGCACATCGTCATTGACGCGGGTGCTGGAACTGGAAAAACAAGCACCATCATTGATCGTGTAATAGAGCACTACCTTGCCACCGACCAAAGGGCAACCAGACTTCTACCGAAGCCAGCCAGACCTTCCAGCATTGGTGGGGGGATGGTAACCGCACCCGCATCCGAGAGAATCAACCTGGAAGAATGGGGGGGTCTCCTCCCAGGCGAGGTCGTCTTACTCACATTCACAAACAGAGCAGCTGACGAGATGAAGGACCGTCTTAGGAGGGCAATCTCAAGGATCAGGCCAGGTCCGTTGGGTGACGACGGCAAATACAGATACGACCCGAGAGTAAAGAGCCAAGGATTCGTAGAGCAACTCCTCACCCTTCTCGAAGACGCACCAATCGGAACCATCGACTCCTTCCTCTCCCAGTTAGTCTCGCCATATCGTGGAAAATTGGGAGATGCACTCAGTCGAGAGAATGTCTCAGATGCAACAAGGGCAATTCTGGTGGAGACTGCACTCAGGACAATTTGGAGACTTCCTAGTGAGAGAACACGAGTCGGAGATGCTGTTGATGCTGGAATTCCATCCCAAATCGCATCGGAAGTCCTCTCAGCAAGGGACAGGGTGGCTCGCCACTACTCAGGCAGGACCTCTGCGGCTAGGGTACTCAGGACACTCGTCGGGAAATCCGTCTTTGTGGATGAGTCCTCTCGCAAGATATTGGACGAATCGGGAAATGTCGATCGTAACAAACTCCTCATGACAATCATGTCTTCTGTCAACAAAGAAGAGATAGCACTACAGGCTCAGAGACTTCACTCGATTATCACAGAAGTCTGCGAGGCGATTAAGGAGTCCCTCCAATCACCCTCTGCCGTCGGGTGGTCATCAGAGACTCGAATGGCATCTCTAGACGAGCTCGACAGAAATGGCCCCCCTTCCGATGAATGGGGCAAACTCTGCTGGATGGGTCACGTTCTGACTTGCATAGTCAGCCCTTCCACACTGATGGGCAAGGAGATGAAATTCTTCCCAGGAATGAAGCTCCCATCGAATTCTTGGCTAGCAGGAATTAGGAGTTATGCGGAGATAAAGGACAAGAATCTGAAGTCCGAATACAAATCCACAATGAAGTCGAGAATTTCAGATCTAGAACGAATCTGGTCCGATGATCTGGGCATCATGGTTCTGCACTTCGTAAGAACGGCAATTATTCTTGACGAAACCAATCCCCCCGAGGTACCAGTAGGTTGGGAACAGCCCATTCTGACCCTCCCAATAGAAATCCCAGAGAGGTTAGAGAATCCAAAGAAGAACTACCACTTCTCCCTTGAGGCCGAGATACAGAACCTGCGAGACCTCCACCTTCTGCATCTGGGATTTCAAGGAGTCATGAAGAATCTGAAGCAGCGGGAAGAGGTTCATGACTTCGATGATATCCAGAGACTAGCAGGAGACCTCCTTCTAGCGAACTGCCCAGAGGTTTGCAGGACATTCTACCACCCCTCCGTCCAAGCGGCTCTTGATTCAATCAATGCAGACAGCCCATGGAGAGACGGCCATATAGCCAGGGCATTCGAGGAAATCTCCAATCTCGAGGATAATCGGGACTCTGCTGGGGCATGGGCATCAAGATTGAGTGCCATGCGCATTGATCTCGAGAGTCGGCAGTATCAGCTAGAAGAAATTAGAAGGAGATACAGGGCATTCATCATCGATGAGGCACAGGACAACTCACCCCTCCAATGGAGGCTACTATCCAGACTATGGGGCCCTAGGGATTTCAGAGAAGGAGACCATCCTAGACCAGAAACCCCATGGGAGCCCACTGTTTGCTACGTTGGAGACGTTAAGCAGAGCATCTATGCTTTCAGACAGGCAGAGGTAACCGGATTCTTGGACTTCGCTAAGTCACTAAGGTCAATCAATGTGCATGAGTACTCTAGTGTCCCAGAACTTACCAGAAAACCAACACTAAGGAAAGAGTCCCACAGCAGGGATCCTAGAAACGACCACATGTCGAGTATTGCAACCGCCTCAGAGTACTTGGAAAGGGGCGGCAGGGATCTAGTCCCTTGGATCCCCTTCGACTCAACTGACTGGGACCTCCCTGCTCCATCAGGAGAAGAAATCAGTGCACGTAGAGAGGGTATGATTTCGCTGCAGGTCAACTACCGCTCAGAAGGCGGACTCCTTGGAGTTATGAACGAGTGGTGGACGGATGTTTTCTCAGATAGACACAGGCTAATCTCTAGAGGCGACTTCTATGCTTCGGCACAGACTCTTCACTCATTCCCAGATAAGAGAAGAAGGCCCGGATCAATTGAGTGGATTTGCCCTCCAGACTCCGATGGCTCCAACGACCCATCCACCGACTTAGAGAAGCACCTCGACCCATTCGGACCGGGCACATTAGATCGCTTGGAGAGACAGGCCATGCTCATTTCACTCAGAGTGAGGAGTCTCATCCAAGGAACCCCAGTAAAGGTCAGATCAGCCGACAATTCCTGGAAGAAGGTAAAATCAGAAGATCCATTCAGCCCCGGGGAAATTTCAATCCTATTGCCAAACAGAGTGAATCTGAGAGACGTCATAATCAGGCACTTGCATGACCTTGGCATACCGGCACAGGTAGATCGCGAAGGCGGCCTATTGGATCGCCCAGCAGCCACTACCCTAGAGGGGCTTGTCCAATTCGTCGCTAGACCCACGTCCCGTCACAACGCGGCATGGGTGGCAAGGTCCCCCCTTATCGGAATGAGCGATTCTCAACTTCACGACTTCCTATCTCCTTCGAAGAAGGGAGAGGACCTACTCCATTCACTATTATCCCACTGCTCCAATGAAAGACAGAGATCCTTGGTTTCCAGATGGTGTGAACTAGCCTCTTCTTCAAGCCTAGTAGAATTGCTGGAGGACACTATCGACCGTTCAGACCTACTTGTGGCATTCCCGGATCAGGTCTCTAGGCAGGATGCGGAACAGTTCGTTGAGTTAATCAGGGCATTGTCCAAAGAGGTCGGAGGCGATCCGATAGTCCTCTCAGACAGGCTCCGGGATCTTAGAGAGAGGAGCTCTCAGGCACTCGAGGCCTCGACCATTCCCCCAAGCGATGCGGTCAAAGTAATGACGATCCACAGTTCAAAGGGGCTCGAGGCAAAGGTAGTCATCCTCGCCGACCTCTTTTCTGCTAGGCAGACCAACATGAGGAACGAACAGAATAGCAGGTTAATCGTCAGCCCAGAGATGTTCGCCGGCCATCCAAACCCATGGCCAGCAGAAGGGAGGCCACCCATATCAGCCATCTGGGAGCACGTCTCCCTCCTCCACAGAGCCAGGAAGAATGCAGAGGCAAGGAGGCTTCTCTACGTCGCTGCAACTAGGGCCGAAGAGAAACTAATCATTGCCGGATCACCCAGAGGAACTAAGTGGATGGATGATGAAGGTATTTTGATTCCATGGTCGTATAACAAATCTTCTCCTCAACTCGGGCAGATGTGGCTTGAGTCATTGCGCATGGGATCATGGAGAAGGGGGGAAGCAGCCTCCCCTTGGCTCGATCCATCAGACACTGGTTCAGAACCAATATTGGTGAACCGGGGGAGCAGGATAATTGACCCAGTCAGGTTGCTGGCAGATGCCTACCTTGGAGGAAATGAGGAGACAGGGATGGCCATCATTCACCATCCCGATTGTTTCTCCAAGACTATTGAAGATGACCATGGAATCATGACTCCAATTCAGAGAATCGAGACAATAGACCAAGCTTCTCGAAGCACCGAGGAAGTTGTGCCAACCACTCTCACTGTTCCACGCGAGGAAACCTCCGCCAGAGTACGAGTTAAACCCAGCAAACTACCTTCCTACTTCGAATGCCCTAGGTGCCATTGGCTCGAGGTAAGAGCTGGCATAGAAACAGGACCGATACTGGCTAATCGCGAAACATCCAGCATTTCGAACTCGGCCCTATCCGTAGATCCTGCAACATTCGGGAATGTTTTCCATAGGATAATCGAGATTGGAATTGGAAACCCCGGTCCGGGAGGAAATGGCCCAAGTACGCCCCTACCGTCTTCTTGGATCACCAAGAGAGAAGACAGAATCACCGATGAAGTAATTCACAGGACCGTGTTCTCCGAGATTCTCCCTCCTGGTGCGGATTACGAAAAGGTAGCAGAGGCCACCTCCATCATGGCTCGGCGAATTTCGAACGGAAAGCTCGGCGAGATGGTTCGCGGGACGGTCTTCGAAGGCAGGCGTGTAGAGGGCCTCAGGACCGAGATGCCATTCCATGTTTCGATACCAGTCTCCTTTGACTCTGTCAGGAGAAGCAAGTGGTCCCCCGACGGGGAAGATGACCTCATTACAATCGATTCCGCCACTATAGACATGAGCGGAGTCATCGACCTAGTTCTCTGCTCGAGCAATGAGGAGGGATCTCCGACAATCAGGGCCATCGATCTAAAGACAACTGAGGCTTACTCCCTCCTCGATCAATCTCAAAGTGGATTATTGGAGTCACTGAGAGATGAATCAATCGGGCCTTCCTGTGATGCCGAGGAAATCCTCCTTCACAAACATAGGCTGCAAATGGCACTGTACCACCATGCTCTAGAAGAATCAGAATCTGATAGGCTCAAGGTAGAATTGCCTAAGCGGGAGGTTCTCCCTCCAGCAATACTAGTGGGTCTTACCGGCAGACTAGTCGAATACCCGAAGGAGCTCCTAGAGAAGGCGAAGGCAGACTTGATGGAGACGCTATCAAGGACTGCTAGGATGTCTATTGCCTCCGATTTCCCGATTTCTGAGATTGAGGAATACCACAAAGGTACTAATCAAAGGTGCAATAATTGCTCATTCTCTGAGAAAACCCAGTAGAAGAGTCCATGAGTGAATACTCGGGGTAGGGGTCATGACGAAGGACCTAGGAAAATTGATGGAAAGAAGTGATGAGATATGGGAGAACTCAATTCTGCCCAGCCTATCCGAATTCATAGAAATCAAGGCACTCTCACCGCTATTTGAGCCTGGTTGGGCTGATCTGGGTGAGTTAGATGCCACTATCAAACTGTTCTGTAAATGGCTGGACGAACAAGGAATAAATGGTTTGTCGCATGAGACTCATAGGATAGGCGACCTTTCTCCGGTTCTACTAGTCACAATCGAGGGCACTGGACCCGGGGAGGTAATCTTCTACTCCCATCTCGACAAGCAGCCATCAAAGCCAGAGTTGTGGTCAGAAGGACTCCATCCTCTGAGAGCTGTTAGGAGGGATCCGTGGCTCTATGGTCGGGGCTCTGTTGACGATGGTTATGGGGGGTATCTCTGCGCGACCTCAATCCGGCTCTTGCAAGAGGCAGGAGTACCACATCCGCGTTGCACATTGCTCATAGAGACCTGCGAGGAATCAGGCTCATTCGACCTCCCTCCATATCTAGAGGCACTGACAGATCAACTCGGGGACCCGGACATGGTAGTCGTCATGGACAGCGGAGGGCCGGATTATGACCATGTGTGGATTACGGAGGCCCTAAGGGGACTTGTTTCGGGTACTCTCTCAGTTAAGGTCTCCCATGAGGGAATTCACTCCGGCAACTCAGGGGGTTCGATCCCCTCATCATTCAGGATTCAGAGAATCCTCCTAGACCGAGTCGAGGACTCAACCACCGGTCGTGTGCTGATCCCAGAGATGCATGTCGAGATCCCTCAACAGGTGAGAGACAAGGCAATTTCCCTCAGTGAAATAGTGGGGGACAGCATATGGGATCAGTTCCCGACCGTCGATTCGCTAACGCAGGCCTCGGAAACTACAGAGGACATGATCATCGCAATGAATTGGGAGCCAACACTATCGGTAATTGGAGCGGATGGGATGCCATCGGTACAGGTTGCAGGAAATGTCCTTCGAACCAATACCGATCTAAAACTAAGCTTCAGAATCCCTCCAGGCGTGGACTCAGAGGTCGCACTAGCAAGTGTCAAGTCTATCCTTGAGGCCAATCCTCCATACGGAGCCGAGGTCACATTCACTCCAGACTCATGTGCAGACGGATTCCAAGCCCCACCACTCGAAGGAATCGTTTCGGTTGCAATCCATGATGCCTCAACTGAGTTAACAGGACTCCCCCCATTAGCAACTTGGACGGGAGGGACAATACCGTTCATGGCTATGATGCAGGGAAAATACCCCAACGCTATGTTCCTGTGTACTGGCTCTTCAGGCCCGGGAAATAACGCCCACGGGCCCGATGAGAAATTACACATCCCTTCTTCAAAGAGGCTGACAGTAGCTCTTTCTGCAACAATCTCAGCTATTTGCGGAAACCCCTGATTAGTCGTTTCTTCGCGACCCAAGTGCCGCCGGGGTTATATCGGGGTCACCTGCGCACTACGGAAGATGATGGGCCAAGACGACTCAGCCGGAGCAGACCCCCAGCAGACTATCGAAGAGCTCGAGCAGCAGGCTTCCAAGGACAAGGAGGCACTGGACAAGCTCCTAGTTGCATATCAGGCCCAAGAGGCTGATATTAGTGAGATGAAGGCACAGGTAGAGACACTAAACCGAGAGCTAATCGACAAGGAGACAGAGAAGGAGGGAATCAACAACCTCCTCTCAAACCTACGCAGGCAGAAGGACGAGATGGAGGTCGATTTAGCTAAGGCAAACACGAAGATCCCTTACCTGGAGAGCAAACTCGAGAAGACGGAGGAGTTGCTGGATAGGGAGAAGGCCAGACTTGGGCAGGTACTCACAGTAGCCGAGGAGATCGATGAGTCAAACCAAGCCGCACAATCGGAACTTGCCGCGAGGGATGATTGGTACGTCCAGCACATGCAACTCTTCGAGGAACTCAATGAGGCAATTCAGACTCGTCACGACATGATTGACAGGGCCATTGCCACAGCCAAGGACATTCACTCCAAGCAGGAATCCTTCCAAGCACAGAAACAGGCAGTGATTGAGGAGATAAAGGAGATGGCATCAGACGACGAAGAACCAGAAGATGCCGATGAACCTGAGTCTGAAAATGAGTAACTTCTATTCGCCCACCTTCTTGATGAACTTGGCTGGGATTCCTCCCCAAGCTTCACCATCAGGGATATTGGTCCATTTCGGGACTACTGCTCTAGATGCTACGACCGCTCCTTCTCCGATAGTGCATCCGGGTTGCACAGTGCTTCCCCCACCAACCACAGCGTTGCTCCCAATGTGCACAGGAGCCAGAACAATTTCTCCCCTCTCAACCAGATGCCCATTTATTGTCGCATTCCCTCCTACTACTACGCCATCCCCAAGGGTTACCATATGAGCGTCATTCAATGAATCTGTGAGAATCTGCACGCCCCTTCCAATCTTTGCGCCCATTAGTTTGTAGTATATGTTGACCTGTAGCGATGGTACAATATTCTTGATAAACATCTGTGCAACCTTATGGAAAACTAGTGACCATGCCCAAGCAATGGTGACCCAACTATTGAGGGGGTATCGACCTTCCTTCAGAGGAGGCCGTAATAGTCCACCAAGGATCCCGCATATCAGCAGCAATGTCAATCCCCATAACAAGTATCCAATTCCCAATCCCACACAAATTCCGACAGCCTCGATCCAGAAATCCTGGGTCTTGCCCCATTCTGAGATTTCCATGAAGAGTAGGTAAGAAGGTAATGCAGCAATTCCCCAGACTGCAGCAGAGAAAATTGCTACAGGTATCGTTAGTAAGTGTTGGACCAATGAAAAATTCACTCTTCAGCACCTCATTCGGTAACTATCCCAGCTTCGATGTCCTCTTGCCTAGCGACCCTGACTCCTTCTTCGACGTCGATGAAGATGAATAGAGACCATCCGATCAGAATGACGACAACTATGCTCGCCACTGCCATTCTGCTTCCCATCGTGGCCGCACTGATTGCATATATAATGGGGCCGAAGACCGCAGCCGCCTTGCCTATGAATCCGAAGAATCCGAAGAATTCAGTGGACCTCGAGGAAGGAGTAAGCATCGTAAAGAGACTTCTAGCTTGGGCTCCCGCTGTCCCCATCACGACTCCGACCATCATACCTAGCATGATCCACTGCAGACTGACACCAAAGTTAAGAGGCTCCCACAAATTGTCTCTCAGTAGATTTGGCCACCAGTCGGCAAGCTCTCCTTCAATGATTGTCGGGTGCTCGTTTCCAACAGATCTGCTACCATCCTGATCCCCTCCTCTGAAGGAGAAAGAGAATCTGTGATCTCTCATTATCCCCATCTCTTCTATGATCTCCACAGCTTGGTCATCAGTGATGGACTCTAGGACCATGTCATCATCGCTCCATCTGCCGTTCTCACTATCGTCCGATAGGGTTTCAAACATATTTTCGAAGAAAGACTCTCGAAATGCCAGATCCCCCTGTCCGGATTTACTGACCCAGCCCTTGACCCCTCTATCATAGAGGGTAGTCAACTCGTATTCCCCCTCATCCCCTATATCGGGATTGAAGTCGTACTGGAAGTCATAACGCTCGTGATCGTCTTCAAGTTCCAGCGGGGCGAAACCAACGGCTAGAATGGCAACTAGTGCGTAGACCCCAAGAGACCACCCTAGAACCCTCTTCGTTCCGAACCTGTTTGCCAGCTTCCCTCCTATTACCGTCATTGGCACTGCTGTAATATTCACCATTAGCAATAGGACAAAGTTCATTGTTGGATTTAGTCGCAGGACAGAGTCTCCGAAAGCCGAGGCCATACCTCCTATGGTATTGATGCCATCGAAGAAAAGCAGATATGATGCAAGGTAGATGGCGAGGATCTTGAATTTCCTGATTTCTCCGAAGGTCTTCTTTACTTCTCTAATACCATCTCGAATAGCTTCGGTAGCAGAACCGTATTCCTTAGGATTTGGAATCTTAGGTTCTGGTGTATTCCTAAACAATTGCATCCCAAAACCCAACCACCACATCGCACTAGTGACGAATATGAAACTCAATACCCAAGGGCTCCAAGCTTCACTAACTCCGAAGAAACCAGTTATTCCAACCACGAGGTGGACAATCAGTATTAGAGACCCACCTGCAAATCCGTATGCATAACCCCAACTGGAAACGTGATCCATGGAACTCCTTTCGGCTAGGTTTGGCATGAATGCATAATAAATCACATTCCCACCAGCAAATCCGATGTTCCCGATTACCAGGCAGAATGCAAGGAATCTGTAAGCCGACCCAGCCTCTAGGTGAGGAGCTACACCCATCATTGCGGTGAATAATACACCGACTATGGTGTACACCCAGAGTATCTTCTTCTTGATAGGCATACGATCGGCTATTGCTCCAAGTACGGGACTGACAATAGCCACGAATAGGCTAGCTGAACCTAGGACAATTGCGTAGAAGGTGTCCCCAGTAATCTTCAGACTTCCAAACTCGGTTCCACCCCCAGTAGACAACTCGAACATACTGGATAGTAGCTGAGGAACCAGTACTGTGAGAACAGTGAGAGCAAATGCCTGGTTTGCCCAGTCGTACCAGTACCAACTCTTCAGAGCCTTGTTGGACTCATTGCTCATCCCTTCGATTGTTCCAAAACCCATTCTACCCTAACCTCGCATGTGTGAGTAGGGTTTAGTGTATCCTACAACACCTAGTATCTCATTCATGGGTGGGCAACACGTCAATATCAAGAGCAAGGTGTCAAACGCGAGTCATGGGCAAGTCATGTGGCATTATGGGAGATGGATCCAATGCAGTGAAGATCCATCATCTAGTGAAGGCCCCAGAGAACACCCCAGAGTCAATCTCTTTTAGGGAATCTTGGGATGCTAACAGGCCAGTAACGGTGTACAAGACTCCCGAGAAACTCCCAGATGGAACTCCTTGTATCGCTGCCACTGTAATACTAAGATCCAAAGGGTGTGCTTGGTGGTGGAAGTCAGGATGTACATTCTGCGGATACTTCAATGATGTTAGAGACGATGTCTCTGTGGAGGAAATGTTCTCTAAATGGGAATATGCGAAGAAATCAACAGATCAATTTGAAGGATGCCAGATGATCAAGGTGTACACCTCGGGAACATTCTTCGAGGATAGGGAGAATCCCCCCGAGTGGCAGCAGGCGGTCCTAGAGGAGACAGCTGAGATGGGCCTTCACTTGGTCGTTGAGGCCCAAGCACAGATGTGCACCCCAGAGAAGATTGAATGGGTCGCAGAAAAACATCCAGGATGCACCGTTGCAATTGGCCTAGAAGCTTATGACGACAGTGTTCTGAGATTTCACGTCAATAAGGGATTTACAACCAAACAATGGCACAGAGCAGTCAAAATGCTGAGGGATAACAATTTACGAGTCAAGACCTACCTATTGTTCAAACCACCTTTCATGTCCGAGGGACACGCACTCAATCATACAACCTCTTGGCTCATTGATGTGGCTCCATTCTCCGACGAAGTCTCTGTAAATCCAATGAATATTCAGAAGAACACGATAGTAGACAGACTATTCAGGAATAAGGAATACAGAACGCCTTGGCTATGGTCATTGGTGGAGATGATTAAACGAGCTCATGAACATCTACACGATTCCAGTTGCCGAATAATAGTCCACCCAACAGCTGGTGGAAAGATTCGTGGAGCCCACAACTGTGGAACATGTGACTCAGAGGTCGTTGCCGCAATTGAGAGGTACTCAGTCTCCGGAGAAACCAAGGAGTTTAATCATCTGGGCTGCTCTTGCAAGGCACACTGGATAGCGGAGTTGGAAAACGACCTTCAACTCCCAATTACCCTGGGATATGGCACATTCAGACGAGGAAATCCGACTGACCTCGTCCGTGCTCCTTGATGCCATTGACAAACTGTATTCGCCCAATGCTTAAGGGCAAATCTCCGGTGGTAGAGTCGGAATTGTACAATTCCGGGGTGATTGATTGTCCGATGACGGGTCAACTTTGATTGGGGAGTTCTTACAGGGTGAGGGAGAACCCTCCTCGTCATGGGTTATGCTGGTGATGGGTTTTGTTTCCAGTATGGTCTTCTTGATACTGTACGGCATCCTGTTCCCAAGTAGCGATCTTCCAGTCATTTCCTCGATTCTCCCAGTTTTTGATGGAGTCTTCGACTCTGGCATCTGGTTCTTCATCTTAGGAGCAATGATTGGGGTATTCGCAATATTGGGTACAATGCTAACCGAGGCAACCAGCGAGTGAGGTGAAAAGATGGGACTAATTACATCCATGGCAGCATTCTGGTTAGCTATTCTCGTTGTTTTCATCCTGGTCAATAGGGGAGTATGGGTTTTCACAGACGTTTCAAAGAGCATGAGCATGTTCATGCTAGAGAAAGCCCTCGGACCTCCAATAGACTTCGTAGAAGGGAAGAAGGGTTCTGCAGCCACTTCATGGATTATCCAAGGGGCCCTGTGGCTAATTCCTGCATCTTTGATAACCTTCTGCGGACTATGGCTTTCACATGACCCAGAAGCACTCCACAGCCTTTCGTCGTGGGGGCTAAACCCTGCTTCTGCCCCTCTCATTACATCCGGTTTCCTCGTTGCCGCTTACGGCTCCGTCGGCATGCTCCTTATCGGCTCTTCAATGCACATCGTCCCTGAACTCGGAGGGACGACTCTGGCAACCGAGAAGAACGCGACACTGATGTCTTTCGTCTGGACCCTAGCGGTAATCGTGATGTTCGTTGCAGCGAACAATCCTGAGATTGTGGGCATCAAGATAATGCCACTCGCGACCCTTCTAACTAATCTAGCCCTCATTGCCGTCATTGTCAACATGCTTCTAACAGCAGCTTCTAGGACAAAGAAGATGCCACTTCCGGGATGGATGATGATCATTGGAATGATTTCAGGACTCGTATCAATAGTGGCCCTGGCAATCACCGGTTCTCTGGATTCAGGCACAGGACAGTGGCTAGCCACTCGGATTCATGGGCCTACCTCACTCTTCCTGATGATGTCAGGTGCGATTCTATACGGTGCCTCTAGGGGGAGTGGCAATCCGCTTTGGTCTAGGTCACTTGCAGCGGTGACCATGGTTGGAGCAATCTTCACACTCAATCCATTAGGGCTAATTGAAGGTGAAATCGCCTCTGACTTCCTCGGAATCGATGCCGCAACGTTCGAACCCTCAAGGAACGACATCGTAGCCGGCTCATTCCTTCTGGCTCTCTCCCTAATCCCAATCATCGCTCTCTCAGCCAATGTATTGGCGACGATGAGAGGGGATGACGTATTCATGGAGAACCCCGACTCTCCCGGGATGCCAGAGATCAATCTGGCAGCCTTCATGGCTGTCCCCGTATCCATCGCGGGTCTTTTCGTACTCACAGATCACCTCACTGGAACCAATGAGCTCACGGGAATACACACGTCACTCGTTTTGATGGGTATGTGGGTGGTATTCGTCCCCGCATCCCTTGGAGCAGCATTATCCATCTTCCCTGAGGTCTCTGGCCGGAACGTCCTCTCAGTCAACCGCTCTAGATGGGCCTTCTGGCTGATGGCAGGGGGAGCATTCTCCGGCCTGATCTTCACGATGATTGCAGACTTCTCTGACATGGCCCTCCTCGAAGCCGCTGTAGAGGAGGAGAACTCCATGTCCAGCCGCATCAGAGTTCTGGGGTCCGTCCTCTTCTATGGGACCGTTCTAGGCTCGGTTTACCATTCATTAAACATAATCAGTGGGTCATTCAGGGGCAGTTTGGCGACTGAAGGGGAAAAACCATCTTCAACCTCAATATCCAGCCCCTACAAGCTAACCAAGGAGACGACAGTGAGGAAGATCCTAGCACAGAGGGAAGGAAAGCTAGACACAGTGGTGGTCCCCGAACCCAGCACCGATATGCCGGGTAGCCCCACTGAGCTGTGAATCGACCACATAGTCAATGTGTCCATAGGTCCTGCCACCTCTGGGATAGCATGAGGATAGGCATCGTTGGAAAGCCGAACGT
>Ga0066836_10000128_pt1 | contig 29851 bp, 17 predicted proteins | sample ETNtaG_18_FD_71568 | JGI IMG/M metagenome (GOLD analysis project Ga0066836, IMG submission 71568) | Marine microbial and viral communities from oxygen minimum zone, Eastern Pacific Ocean - ETNP201302SV91 | ecosystem: Environmental > Aquatic > Marine > Oceanic | place: Pacific Ocean: Eastern... | reverse complement strand
ACAGATACATCTACTGATACTTCAACAGATACATCTACTGATACTTCAACAGATACATCTACTGATACTTCAACAGATACATCTGCCTCAACTACCTATACGGTCGTGAATGTTTCGGTTTCTGCTGATGAAACTATTACTGCTTCCTCAGCTGCTGAAGATTTCAGGTTTGAAGTTGACTCAGCTGGAATTTCTAAAGAAGGTGCATTTGAAGTTACTATCGATGGTTTTGATTCTGCAAATGATAAACTTACACTAGTTATTGTTGGCGGAGAATCAAATTTGACTACTCAGGAATTTGATGGATTATCTGGTGTTGAAGTTACTTCTGACGGTATAAGTGGAACACAAATATTCTTTGCTACTGATGCTGATGGACAAAGTGGAGCTTTGATTATTAGTGGAGTTGAAGATAGCTTTGATACTGGTTCATGGGACGCTACAAATTTAACAGTAGAGATTCTTGCTGATACTAATCTAACCGGGTAAAACCTTTAATATCTTAAGTTTAATATATATTTATTTATATAGCAGGGAACAATATTTTATATTGTTTGATCTTGGCTGTAGGTAAAATCTTCAAATAATATTTCTTGTACTTGTAATTATTTTTTTAATTACCATATAAATCATGTCATTCTCTCCAATGGCAAAACATAAAGGATGTTATGATTTAGTAATTTATTGCTATATTTTATTATAAATAAGTTTTAGTAACTATTACTTTATATATACATATATATATACATATATAGATTACCGTATATTAGCTCTTAACTTAAAATTATAATAACTATATAAAACAATAAGTTACAGATAACTAACCATAATATTATAAATTACACCTAACGATTTACTAGAAGAGGCTAAATTATTATCTTTATTGCCTTATTTTGGTCATAAAAAAATATAAAATTAATGTTGTAACTTTTGTTACATTTTGTTACAAACCTAGAAGATTTTGTTTCAAATATTATTTTTTATTTGTTGACCTTTGAAACAAAATGTAGGATTTTGTGATTCGTAACCTAAAAAAGGTTATGTTTTTTATGTTGTTATTAAACAGGAGAGAGAAATGGCGACCATCAATCATAGTTCAGGTGCAGACATAATTGTACCTTCTAATAATGGAGATACTTACAGAGGATTAGCAGGAGATGATACATATATCATATCTAATGGTATTGCTGCTAATGCAACAATTACAATCGTTGATACAAGTGGATCAAATAAGATTCAATTAGTTGACGGATTGGGTATTGCGTCTTCAAAATTTGCAGCTGATGCTGTTCAGTTAACATTAACTAATGGTGCAGTTGTTACAATTAACGGCGCTAGTAATTTTACTTATGAGCTTGGTGGCAATGCTACTACGGGAACTGCTGGTTCTTCGAATACATTATCTGCTTTTGCTGCATCAATGGGTGTTGCATCACTTCCAACTTCAGGAAGTTCGGATGGTAGTGCAGATACAACAATTTCAAATAATGGTGTAAGTTCTTCATCTTCACCAACATTTACCGTAACTAAATCAGCTTCTAAAGTAACAGAAGGTGAAGCAGTTACATTTACTATAACTGCAAGTTCAGCCGTTTCAGCAGATACAACATTCTCCTGGTCTGCTATGGGCGATACAAATGGTTCAACTGTTACTGCAGCAGTTAATCAAGATATTAGTGTTCTTTCTGGAACTGCTACAATTGCTTCTGGTGCTACTTCAACAACATTTTCAGTTGGAGCGGTTACAGACTCAACTGTTGAAGGTCTAGAAGGTGTAAAAGTTAGTGTATTTGATAGTAATGCTACGGCTGTATCAAGTAGTACACTTCTTATTGACAATGCTGGTTCAGCAGCAACAACTCAAAGTTTCACTGGTACAACCGGTGTTAATAATTTCACTGGTGGTGATGGGAATGATTCATTTGATTTCTCAACTGCAGCATCTTTCCAAGACATTGATGCGCTTGACGGTGGAGCAGGTACAGATACATTAACAATTAGTTATGCTGCAGCTGCATCATTAAAACCTGATCTAGAAAATATTGAAAAAGTTGTTATTACAAATAGTGCTGCTACTACAAATGCATTGACAATCAATGCAGTTGATACAGCAGCTGGTTATACTCATATAACTAACTTATCTTCAACTGGACATCTTACGATTAATAATCTTAATAATCTCCCAACACTAGTTACATTAAATTCATCTGGCGACAATACTACTTTAGATTTTGAGTTAGGTGTACTTGCCGGAGCTTCTGATAATCTTGATGTTACAATTTCTGGAACGGGAGCTGCTGCTGATTTAATCATAACAACTGATGGAACAGCAAATCTTGAAACACTAACTCTTAATTCTACAGCGCAAGCAAATACATTATCTACGCTTACTACTGCTGATGTTGATGTTACAAAACTTGTCGTTACTGGTGATCAAGCTCTAACAATTACAGACGCACTTTCTTCAGAAATTACTGAGGTTGATGCTTCTGCTCATACTGGAACAACTGGTCTTACTTTAAGTGCTGCCCCAGGCGCAACTTTAGGTATTAAATTTACTGGTGGTGCCGGTGCTGACGCTATGACAGGTACAGCAGCCACTGATACAATTGATGGTGGTGCTGGTAATGATACAATCACTATGACAGCATTGGCTGCAACTGATGTAGTTGATGGTGGTGCTGGTTCAGATACACTTTCAATATCTCAAACTATTGCTTCTGCAACAGTTCTAGGTGGTGTAAGTAATGTTGAAACATTAACAGTTACAGGCGCTAATACCGTTTCATTAGCTGCAGATGTTTCACCGACTATATTTAATTTTGTAGATACTGGTAACCAAACATTAACTGTTGATGAAGGTTATACAAATGCTACAACTGTTATTTTAGCAACTTATCTTGGTGGTGATACTACTGACCCAGACGATGGTTTTGTTAACCTTGCAAATGTTACTTCAACTGTTCAAGCAAATACTCTTGGACTTGATACAGAATTAACATTAACAGGTGGTACAGGAACAGATAACCTTAACTTATATCTAGGTGGTAATGGTGATCAAACTCTAGTAAATTCAGTTTCAGGTTTCGAAAATATTACACTTCTTGATAATCCTGTAGGTAATACTGCAACAACACTTACATTTGGTGCATATGACCCAGGTACAGGTAAGAATATTACAATCGATGCTTCTTCATTGGATGCTCTAGATACAGCTAATCTTGTTATTGATGCAAGTGGTGTTACAGCTGCTACAACCGGTAAACAAATTACATATACTGGTGGTGCAAATTCAGAAAGTTTAACACTTGGTAATGACGATGATACAGCAAATATGGGCGCTGGTAACGATACTGTTGTTGGTACTGCTGGTTCTAATACAATTGATATGGGTGCTGGTAATGACTCTGTAACTGCTGGTTCAGGTGCTGAGAATATTTCAGGTGGTGCTGGTAACGATACAATCAATATGGCTAGTGCGCTAACAGCATTAGATACTATTGATGGTGGAGAAGGTAGTGATACACTTATTACAGCCGCCGCTATTGCTAGTGCTACTATTCTTGGTGGTATGAGTAATATTGAAACGATCAAATACTCTGGTGCAGTAGGCATTACATTAGCTACTAATATTTCAGCAACAGTATTTGATATGACATCTGCTGATAACAGTATTCTTACATTATCAGCTGGATATACAGATTCTGTTACAGTTTATCTTTCAACTGCAGCTGCTAGTGATGCAACATCTAACGAAGATTCAGTTATTAATGGTGGCGCTACAAATGCTAATACTACTTTAACTGTTGTTGGTTATGCTGATGCATTTGATGCTGGAACAACTCTAACAGGTGGTACTGGTACTGATAGTCTAACTATTATGCAAAAAAATGGTACTGCAACTGTAGACGGTGATATTACAGGTTTCGAAAATGTTACTATTACAGATACAGCCGGTGATAATACAGGTGATGTAACACTTACTATGACAAGTTATGCAACTGCAGCAACTATTGATGCAAGTGCACTTGATACTGGTGAAGATGATACATTAACTCTTACTAGTGGTACTGCAGCTATGACTATTAAAGGTGGTGATGGCGTATCAACAATCGTTGGTGGTGGTCTAGGAGATACAATCTCTGGTAACGGTGGAGCTGATATTATTAATGGTCAAGCTGGATTAGATAATATTACAGGTGGTGCTGGTAATGATACTATCACGGCTGATACTGAAGCTGACTTCTTAACTACACTAGGAACGGATACTGTTGACGGTGGAGCAGGTACTGATACTTTAGTATTTAGTGCTGCAGCTACTTTAACAGCAGCTGAAATGACTAATGTTTCAAATATTGAAGTACTATCACTAACAACAGCTTCTACATTAACTGTTAATGATGCTTTCTTAGCTGCTAACGCAGGACTAGTAATTCAACCAGGTGCTGCATCTACAATTAAAGCATCTACTGCAACAGGTGATGCTCTTACAACTGCATTGAATATTTCTGCTAATGCTGCTGGTAATCTATCACTACTAGGTGGTACTGGTGATGATAGCTTTACTTTCTTTGCTACTGAAACATTAACTGCTCTTGATACTATTAATGGTGGTGCTGGTACTGATTCAATCATTCTTAACATTGATGATGATTTAGATGCTGCTGGTGATAATACAACTGCTGTTCTTGATGTGAACGTAACAAATGTTGAAAAAGTTACTATCCTAGATGGTGCTGCAGATGATGGTGGAGGTAGTGGTATTGTTATAACTGCTACTGTTACTATTAATTCTGGCTTTACTGGTTCAGCTCTAACAGTTGACGGTTCAACACTTGATACTCATCCAACTACACTAACAGGTGGTGAGAGATTAACAGTTGATGGATCTAATAATGCCGCAACAGAAGTTCTAACATTAATTGGTGGTGCTTTTAGTGACTCACTAACAGGTGGTGCCGGTGCTGATACATTAACTGGTAATGCAGGCGCTGATACCCTAGTAGGTGGTGCTGGTAATGACGTTATTACAGGTGGAGCAGGCGCAGATGCCATAACACCTGGAGGCGGTATTGATAATGCTTCTGGTGGTGCTGGTAATGATACATTTACTATTGCTGATGACGCTAGCTTTAAAACATCAGGTGGTTCTGAAACTCTTGATGGTGGTGCTGGTACAGATACAGTTACATTTACTGAAGCTGGAGCTGCCTTAGTATTAACTGCTCCGGAAATGGAATCACTGGTAGGTATTGAGATAATTGATGCTGCTGACGCAATGACAAATGCTCAAACAACTATTACCTTAGGAAATGGTTTCTTTACTAATAACGGTTCATCCACAATTACAATTGACGGTAATGATACTAATAATGCTGCAGCTGATCATTATATTGATCTCTCTTCAGTATCTAATGGTTCAGTTACCTTCTATGCTAATGATACCTCAACTGCTGCTGATGACACACTTCTTGGTGGATCAGGTAATGATACATGGGTAGTTGTTAGTAGTGCTGCTGCTGCGATGGAAGCAACAGATACATTTAATGGTAATGGTGGTACTGATACAATTTCACTTGTTAACTCAACTGATATTACAGCTGTAATTGATTTCTCACTTGTAACCAATGTTGAACAAGCTATTACATCAGCGAATTCAACTGGTGCTGTTGATCTTGATTTAGGCGCTGTAGCTTCTACTGATGCTGAGCCTGCAACTTTCTTAGTTGATGGTTCTTCAGTGACTACATCTACAGGTACATTGAAATTTAATAAATCAGAAACTGAAACAAACCTTACTACTAAGTTTACTGTTAAAGGTGGCCTAAATAATGACACTATATATGGTGCTGGTGGTGCTGATACTATTACTACAGGTGCCGGTGCTAATACCGTTGGTGGTAATGGTGGTGCTGACACAATAACTGGTGGATCTGGTGCTGATATTATTGCTGGTGATGGTGGTGCTGATAATATTACAGGTGCTGGTGGTGCTGATGTTATAACAGGTGGTTCTGGTAACGATACAATTGATGCTGGTGATGGAGCTGATACAGTAACAGGTAATGCTGGTAAAGATACTATTACACTAGGTGGTGGTATTGATACTGTAATCTTTACTGCAGATTCAGATTCAGCTGGTGCAAACTTTGATGTCATTACTGACTTCGTAAGTGGTACTGATAATATTAGATTAACTCATACTATGTTATCTACAGAATCAGTTTTCACATTATCTGATAAAGGTGACGCTGCTTCTGATGGTACTTTACCAGGTATATTAGATGGTGTTATTGGTTCAGCTGCATGGATTACCGAAGGAACAGCTTTAGCTATTGATACTACAGGTGATGGCCTTGTTAATGCAAACGACTTTAAAGTTCAATTAACAGGTAACACAGGTTTAAATGTCAATGATATTGATGTGTATCTAACAACAGCAGCTGCTGCTACAATTAAAACTGCAGGCGGTGCTGATAGTATTACTGGTGTAAGTGCTGGTGCTCATACGATTTACTCATATGGCGGTAACGACACTGTTACTCTAGCTGGTGATGCAGATGATACTGTTTGGTTAGGTCTTGGTACTGATGAAGTTGATTTTGGTGCAACTGCTGGGTCAGATGTTCTTATTCTTGCTGCTGGCCAGGGTAAAACTAAAACTACAAACCTAACAGGAATAGCTGGTGATGGCGCTGAAGATATTATCAAACTAAGTATTGATGATACTTCTGCTACAACAGCTTCAGGTACAATAGCTACTGGTGCAAATATCGCTGCATACACAGGTGCTGATGCTGGTGCATATGATTGGACTGGTATTGATACTGATGCAGTTGACTTTGTTGAAGTTATTGTTGCTTCTACACCTAATACTGCAAATGGTACACTGCTAGAAGATTATACTAACGCTAATGCAGAGCAATTATTTATAGCTATGGCAACAGCTGGTGCTAACAACAATGTTGGCAGTATTACAGTAGATGCCGCTGGTGATAAATTCTACATTGTTGCATATGATGACACTACAGATTCAGGTGCTCAAGCTATGTATATCTATCACGCTAACTCTGCTGCAGTTGTTAATGATGCATCTATTACAGTTAATGAGGTTACATTTGTTGGTTATATTGCCGGTGTTGCTGATGATGTTATTGAACATGCTGATGCTGATGACCTTGTAATGTTAGATCTAACTACAATAGATTCTGCATACTAAGAGTTTAATGCTTAGATAAAATTAATCAGGGGGCTTTTATAGCCCCCTTTTTATTTATAATGAAAAATATTGAATTAAATACCTTTTTTGATTTATATCCATCTCCCTATCCTTTTGATGTCCCTGATAGGCTATCTAAAGGCTTTAGAAGGGTATATGACTTAAAAGATGAACAAAGACTAATATTTCCTGAAAAAAGATCTTCTAAAGATAAGATTAAAGATGTCTTAATTATAGGTTCAGGACATACAGAGGGAATATATCATGCATTAAGAAATCCAGATTTAGAATTTACATGCATAGATATTTCAGAAAAGGCTATTACTTCATCTCAAGAAAATGCAAAACAACTAAAACTAAATAATATAACTTTTGAGAATATTGATTTTTTAGAATTAAAAAGCAAAACTAAATATGATGTAATTTATGCATTTAATGTTTTTCAATATTTTGATAATCCTTCAATTGGTTTTACTAAATGTAATAAATTACTTAAAGATGACGGAGCTCTTATCGTCTCTGTATCTTCTTCTTACTATTTTGAAGATATTGATTTTATAAGAGGTTTACTTTTAGATTTAAATTATTCATTTGATAAATCAGAAGATATAAAAGAAGCATTTAACTTTGTAAAAGGCTTGGATAATTTTCATCCATCAAAAATACGAATGGTTGATGGAGACAAATGGATTAATGAAAATGATTTTGTGTCACGATATTTAATACCAATTCATAAATCATATTCTATTTATGATTTATTTGATGAAATATCGTCTTCGAATTTTTATTTTCAAGGTTGGTATCATAACTATTTGTATTATCCATCAGCATTATTAAGAGAAAAGAATGAATTACATATTACTTTATTTGAAAGAATTTCATCTTTATCTAATTTGGACAAGTATGATTGTATTTCTAAAATATTTAGATCTAAAAATGACCGTTTTTCTCATACTTTTTGTTTAAGAAAAAATAAAGAATTTGAATTTTATGATAATAAGTTACTTGATAATGAAAAATCTATTGTATCACTTAGGCCATATCAATTAATTAAAACTCATAAAAATCAAAGTGAATCTTTTGCAATTATTAGTAATTTTCAAAAACGATTAAAAGTAAAAGAACATAAAATAGCTAATTTAGTATCTAAGCCAAAGAAAATTAGTGATTTGTTGGCCGATACTTCAATAGATTTAACTAATGATGATCTAAAGAATACATTATCTGATCTTTTAGAATCTTCTATAATATTTTTATATGAGTAATTATTTGTGTCCAAATAAGTAGGTTACATTTACTCTTCTGCCTTCATAGATATTCTTAAAATTTATTTCCTCGGTTTCATGAAAAAGTGATGAATTAAATAATATGGCTCTATTAAATTTATAATGAGATGAAACATGTTTTGCTTTTACAGAATTTAAAAATTCATATATCTGATCCTGGTCAGCATTATATTTTTCAAATGTCCAATTTTTAGGTGGAGGAGTTGTATAAACCTTAAGACCTCCAGAGTTTTCGTCAAGGTTATAATCTTCAGGTGTTATCCAAAAATTTAAATTTACTTTAGCAAAATCAGCATGGACATTAATTCCGCTACCAAGTTTACTATCATATTTAAATGCCCACATATGAGTAAGATCTAAATGTCCAAATATTTTAGGTAAATTATTCTTTAAATCTCTAGCTATACCAAGATGAATATCACTTATAAATCCTGTATTTCCAAAAGCCCCTAAATAATTATTTTCATATTCCCTTAAAAAAACTTTTGAATATAAGCAGAATTTTCTTAATTCAATAAGACATTCCTCTGATAAGATACCATCTATTACTACAAATTCAGGATTAGATGACATATATTGATCTTGAATTGCTTTCCAATCATTTAAAGGATTTAAATAATGCTTAACTTCTTTTGTATTATAAATAATAGGTAATGCCCAATAATTTATTAACTCATTCTTTAACTCTTTATTTTTTATATTAATTGTATGATTGTCATCTTTAAAAGCTGAAAGGATATTCCTTCCTTTTTCTGCGAATTTAACTATTGGGTCAGCATTAAAATTATTTTGAATTAAAAATTCCGCTTGCTCAACATCATGTTTTAATCTTGAAATTTTAACTATATCTTTTTCTTGTGAGTCAGATTGGCTATATAGTGATAAACTTTTATGGCTTTCCTGCAAGGACATCATTTGATTATCTAAAGTCCTATTAATTAATCCTGATAGTGCTGATTGGGCATTCTTATAATTTGGATCAACAACTAAAGCCTTTTCAAAATATTCTTTTGCAGTATCACTCTCGCCCATCCTTTTATAAGATAAACCAATTTGTGTTAGGGCTTTCGGATTATCTTTATCAATACTTAAGATATGTTCGAGCGCATCAATAGATTCTTTATACCTCTCCTTCTTAAAAAGCAGCATGCCTTTGTGAGAATAATTCTTTAAAATTCCAGTATCCAGGTCTATTGATTTATCAACAGCATCTAAAGCTTCTTCTAATTTATGCTGTCCGAATAAAGCATAACTAAGTAAGGCATAATATTTTGCATTTTTGTTATCAAATTTAATTACTTTAAGACATTCATCTTCAGCTTTTTTATAATTATTTTTAGCGATCATATTTTTGATTTGATTTATTTTGCTATCTTCGCTTATAGAATCCTCAATTATATCATCCAGAGGAAAGAGATCCTCCTCATTAATACTGGCATCATTTAAATCCTTGCTAAGTTTAATAGCGGCTAATTGGCTTTGTGCATCAGCAAATTTCGGCGTTAGCTCTAAGGCCTTTAGATATAACTCTTGAGCTTTATCTAACTCACTAGTTTGATGGTAACTTAACGCTAAATTATATATAGCTTGTGATTTTAATTGAATGTTATCTGAATTTTCAAGTAATTCAGTTTGTTTAATATAATGCTCTATAGCTTCCTTCGGTTTACCTAATTGCATATAACCATTACCAATTGAATTATAGCCTGCAGAAAAAATTGGATTTATAGCAACACTTTCCCTGAAAGATTTTATAGCTTCTTCAATTTGCCCAAGTGCAATACAGCATAATCCAAGATTATAGAAACCGTTATGAAAATCTTTCTTATTTTTTGTAGTGATATAAAAATGATTTTTAGCTTCTTTAAAATTCTTTTCTTTTTTTAAAATTAGGCCTATTCCATAATTTGCCAAAGCATGATCTTTCTCTATTTTTAAACAATTTTCGAAAGATAATCTAGCTTTAGGGAATGTTTTTTCATCATTTGCAGTGAATAAAATAATAGCAGAATTGTAATGGTGTTGAGCTGATCTATCATCTAGCTTAATAGCTTTATCGATATATTGTATTGCTTTATCTTTATCTCCAATCATGTCACAGTAAATGGCTAAATCATTGTAGTTTTTCGGATTTTCTTTATCATAGACTAAAAGCTTTTCATAATTATCAATTACATCTTGAAAGTTTTGTTTTTCAATTAATATCGGAATTAAATTTTTATATGCAGGTACAAATTTCTTATCAATTTCAATTGCCTTATTAAAGGATTCTATTGCGTCATCATGTCTTTTTAATTTAGAAAGAATAGCTCCTCTTAAATTATAAATATTAGGATTGTTAGATTCCTCAAGCAAATACTTATCAGTGGACGACAAAGCTTGACTTAAGTTGTTTTCCTTAATTAATTGAGTAATTTTGTCTATTTCTTTTTTGCCAAACATAAAATATTGTTTTTCTCTTATTTTATTTATTAAAATTTATTAAATAAAGGCTCTAAACTTTTTTCATAATTCTTCCAGGCGTCGATCGAAGAATTATACAGAGGTTTTCTTACATCATTGGCGCTAATTGTATTAACATATCGATTGCTTTTATAAAAACTTAAGCATTCCTTCTGCCAATCTAAATTACAGTATTTTAATATTTTTTTAACATTTACTTCTGGGTTTTCTATTATTTCTTCATACTTTATCTCTAGGATATCTTCTTTAAAGATATTTTTCCAATATTCCATGATATCAAGATAACCTTTATAGTAAGTTAACAAGTTATTTACATTATATGAGTAACCATGAAAATCATCGAGAAAATAATTCTTATAAATAGATAGTAATTGATCATTTGGATTTCTTTTACAGTAAATAATTTTAGCTTTAGGTAAGGCTAGTTTAATCCAACCAATTCGATCAAACATAAGAGCTTTATCAGAGAATCTTTTTTTTGGTTTAAATAATTTATGTATTTCTTTGTTATAAGATTTTCCTATTTCATAAAAATATGACGAAGAAATATCTTTTAATGAAGAAATATTTTCTATTATTTTTGATTCCTTTAAGTTGGTATTACTTTTGTTAATAACGTCTGTCATAGTACGCAATTCACCCAATCCTTCTACCTCAGTATGCGTAGAAAGAATTTGTTCAATTAAGCTTGATCCTGATCTAGGCATTCCAATTATAAATATGTTTTCTTCCTCTTTAAACCCTTGATTCTTATGGGTTTTTATAAATTCTTCATTAAATAAAGTCTTTATTGTGTCAAATTGCTTTATGCTCTTACTTATTTTAAATGTAATGGAATCATTCTTATTTGTATTAGCATCCCTGAAATATAATGCGGCTTCATCAAATAAACTCATATTTTCTAAAGCTTTGCCAATATTAAATGCTAAATGACTCTTTCCAGGATCAGTTTTTTCTAATTTATTGTATAAATCTACCATAGAAATATAATCATTATCTTTTATTGTGTATTTTTTTATGTGACTTAGGACATCATAGAAAAGATAAAAATCTGGATTACCCCTAAGTCCATCTCTTATAATTTTATCACAATCATCTTTCTTTCCTAATTTTGAAAGTAAAGATGCATAATTATATTTTAACTCTATATTAGATATATTTAATTCTTCTGCTTCCTTATAAAGACTAACTGCCTGATCAATTCTATGTAAATTTGTATAAATAACAGCTAGATTATTATAAGTCTTTTCATGAAGTTTATTTTTATTAAGACTCTTCTTATAGTAAATAATTGCCTCATCAGCTTTACCAATCTTACTTAAACTGAGAGCATGGTTAAAATATGGCAAATAGTGATCAGGAAAATTTTCAATAATATTTTTAGTGAATTTTACCGATGTATTAATCTGATTAGTTTCAAGTAATAACTCATTAATATTATTGTAAGCATCAAAAAATCCTTTATCCATTGATATAGCTTTTTTAAAATTATCTAGGGCTTTGTTGAATTCTTTTTTTTCAGCATAAGCAATACCTAAATTATTATAAGTTATTGGCATTGGTTTAATATTAATTGACAGTACTAAATTTTCGATTGCCTCATCATATAATTGATTAAGACGATATGCGTTTCCTATATTATTTAAGGCGAGATAGTTATTTTTATCTTCACTTAATAGCTCTTTAAAAATAGAAATTGATTTACTAATTTCTCCTGTTTCAGTAAGTACGCTCGCTAAATTTAATTTTGCATCACTATAATTATTATTTATTTTTAATGCTTTATTGAAATATTCTGTTGCTTCCTTAAATTTTCCTAAAGATTTAAATATTGCTCCTAAATTATTATTTAATTCCGGATTTTCTTTATTTAAATCAACTGCCTTTTTATAATACTTTAGAGATTCTTCTTTTTTATTAATTGCAAATAAACTAGCCGCTAAGTAATTATATATTTGCCAGTCAATTGGTCCTTTATCTATCTTTTTTTTACAAATTTTTATAACTTCTATATAATTCTCTGATTTATATAAATCTGATAAAGTACTGATATTAAAAGTATTATTCATTTATAAATACTAACCTATTTTATTAAATAAATTTCTAAAAGAATATTTTATCTCTTATTCCAATGTCAAATGCAATACATATCCTTTCTTCGTCTGAGTTAAAAGGAATAGTTCTATGAAATAAACAAGAAGGAAATAAGACTATATCACCTTCTTCAACTTTGACGGCAAGTTCAGGATACTCTTTTTTATTTGTAGGATAATTATCGCCCATAATACCTGCAACAAAATTTCCTTCACTTGAATCTTCATTTGCTTCAGGAATTTTGAGGTATACGGCACCACTTAGCCATCCTAAATGATGAATATGAGAATTAAGATGACCGCCTTTTGATAATTTAATAAACCAGGAATTTTTAATAACTGGATCTTTCGGAAAATTTAATATGAACAAATCATCTTGATCGGAAAAAATTGATAAGTAATCACTAATTTTATTTTTAATTAATTGTGAAAGATTAAAAAAAGATTGTTCCTTTCTCTCCAATAAATTTCCAGTCGATTGGATTCCTCCTTTTACAACTCCAGATTTACGATTATTAACTTCTATTTTATTAATTAGTGAAAGTATTTCTTTTTTTAATATAGAGTTATTATTTAATTCTGGGATTTTGCTTTTATAAATATACTTGAAAGGCTCTTTACAAAAATTATACTTATTTTCTATATCTTGGTCATAAGAATAATGATTAGCAATTGAGGCAATAATGCGTGAATCTTTTTTTGATTCTGAAATTTTTTGGAATTTCTTACTAAATTTATCATAATCTTTCAGTCTATAATATGATAAGAGAGCTCGTTCTTGGGAATCAAAATCATGACAATTTTTAAAATATTTAAGAGCCTCAATATCTTCTTTATCTTCATAATACAGCATACCTAATTGATAATTAATCGAGGAATGATTTTTATTAAAAGAATAAGCTTTTAAAAAATATTCTTTTGCTTGAGACCTATTTCCTAATTCTTTTTCATTTACACCTAAACGAATATATATTTCATAATTTTCTGGATTTCGGTCTAAGGCCTCTTTATATTTTTCTGTGGAAATATCAATTTTTCCAAGATTATAATAGGTGTTACCAAGGTTAAAGTAGGCATTAGCATTATTATTATCCAAAATAATTGCCTTTTCTAGAAATTGGATAGATTTTCCAAATTTATTCAATTTTGTATATGCATTGGCTATATTTAAAAGACAATCATAATGATTTGGATTGATATTAAGGCATTTCTCAAAGTATTTTACTGCTTCTTCATTATTTTCTTTTTCAAGGCATATATTCCCTATATTATAATATGGCTGGTCATAATTCTTATCTATATCGATTGATTTATTTAATGCTATTAAGGCGTTATCCGCATTTCCTAGTTCGTTTTCTGTAATTCCAAGATTATTATATGCTTCCTTGTAATCTTCTTTTTGTTCAATGCATATTTCGAAACATTTTAACGCTTTATCAAGTTTCCCGAGCTCCCTATAAACCAAACCTAAATTGTTATAAGCGCCACTAAAATTCTTATTATTTTTAATGGCGCTAAGAAAAAAAACCTCTGCATCTTTTAAATTTTTTGTTCTTACTGATATTGCTCCTAGAATATTATTAACTTGAAAATCATCAGTAAATTCTTTCAAATATTCTAATCCCTTTGCTTTTGCATCTTCTATAAGGTTTTTATTATATAAATTAAGTATGTTTGAATACTTTTCTTTTCTGTCATCAGTCATTGATTTTTAACTTTTCTATCTTTATTTCTAATTTCTTTTATATAATAATCTTACTAACTGGATAAAGAAAATAATAATGAAACAATTTTTACATGTAGGGTGCGGTCCACAATATCAAGATAGTACATCAGCAGTATTCCGCAAAGACGATTGGAAAGAGGTTCGTCTTGATATAGATGAAGCTGTAAAACCAGATATTATTGGGTCAATGCAGAACATGCATATGATTAATGATGGAGAATTCGACGGATTGTATTCAAGTCATAATATAGAGCATTTATATCCTCATGAAATTGAAGATACACTCAGAGAATTTCATAGAGTTTTAACGCCTGAAGCGGAATTACTTATTATTTGCCCTGATTTGATGGTGATTGCTAAAGAAATTGTAGAAGGTCGGTTTATTAAAGCTTTATATGAATCACCAGCAGGTCCCATAGCCCCAATAGATATGCTTTTTGGTCATCGTTCATCTATACAGGCAGGCAATGTACATATGGCTCATAGATGTGCCTTTACTAAGGAACTTATAGCTGGTCTTTTAAGGAATTGTGGCTTCTTATCTGTAATATCAGTGTCTGGGAATAATAATGTTTATGCTTTAGCCTTAAAGCCAGATAACCAAAATGATCTAGCTACTAAGAAATTGAATGCACATTTAGGTGATTCTTGATCAATATAACGGATAATAAAATCAATTCTGACATAGCTCCATGGTCTGTCCTTTATAATGATGATGCGTTTATTGCAAAGGAAGGAACTTTAATGGGACGCCATGCTGCTGGCTCTGCTTACCTAAGAGCTATAGCTCAAATGGGCTATAAAGAAGCTAGCGTTATTACAAGAAATAATAACGCAAAGCAGAATTTTCTTAACCTTTTTAAATCTTACTTAGGTGAAACAAAAATAGATATGGAAATTTTTCCCTGGGATAAACCTTTTCTTTCTGAAAAATATGGAGGAATTTTTATAGGAGATCCTCAGATAGGTAATTTTTCAATCCTAAGATCAGATTTTGGCCATGATAAGTATAGTATTATTGGAATTACCCATACTACTATGTCTAGAGGTATTATGGATTTCATAGGTGATATTCTAATAAAACCAGTCCAAGAGTGGGATGCATTGATATGTACTTCTAAATGTGTAAAAGATACTGTCGATGACATATTGTCTTTTCATATGGAAAGCTTAAAAGAAAGAGTGGGTGCAAAGAATTTTGTTAAACCACAATTACCTATAATACCACTTGGAGTTCACACAGAAGATTATAACTTCTCACAAAAAGAGAAGACAGAAATTAGAGAAAAATTAGGTATTAATAAAGAAGATATTGCGCTTACTTTTGTTGGGAGGTTATCTTTTCATGCAAAAGCTCATCATTTTCCGATGTATAAAGCCCTTCAATCAATTGCAAAAAATTTAGAGGGTAAAAGAAATATCCATTTAATTCAAATTGGTTGGTTTGCCAACGATTATATTTCTAATATTATGAAATCTGAAGCAAAAAATATTTGTCCAGATGTTTCTTGTCATTTTATAGATGGTTTAGATCAAAAGAATAAAAATGCAATTCTTTCTTCTTCAGATATATTTATTTCTTTAACTGATAATTTTCAAGAAACATTTGGTTTAACGCCTATTGAAGCTATGGCGGCAGGAGTTCCATCTGTAGTAACAGATTGGAATGGTTATAAAGATACTGTTAGGAATGGAAAAGACGGTTTTACGGTGCCAACTATATCTTTAAAAGAAGGGGGAGGCACTGATTTATTGTATCAATATTTTTCTCACATTATTAATTATGACCAGTATATTGGCTATGCAAGCCATAGGGTTGCTGTAGATATAGACATGTGCATTAAGAGAATTACTGAGTTAATAAATGATAGCTCAATGAGAAAAAAAATGTCTGAATCTGGAAAAAGAAGAGCGAATGAAAAATTTTCTTGGAACAAAGTAATGAATTCTTATGCGGATTTAAGAAATCAATTAAATACAATAAGGTTAGATTCTAACCTTAAAGACAAATCTGTTAATTACATATCAGGTTTAGAGCCTATGAAAATATTTAAATCATATCCAACGAGTACATTGAATGAGAATCACAAATTCTTTAATAAGGTAGACGATTTACTTACCGAAGATGATTATTTATTTAGTTCAAATAGTATAAATATTACTCAAGATATTAATGATCTTGATACAGAATATTTAGGATTAAAGGTAGATATAAATTCTGTAAATTCTATTATTAATGTCTTAAAAGAAAAAAACCTCATGTTAAAAGAGATTTATTCAAAACTAGATATCCCAGAAAGTTTAATAAATAAAACCATTATTATAATGTTAAAGTTTGATATAATCGGTTTAGATCAAAAAGTATAATCAGATGAAAAAAAATATTTTATTTGTCCATCAACATTTCCCTGCTCAATTCGCCCATTTAGCTCCTGAGCTAGCTAAAAAACATAATGTTCGTTCAATATCTCTTTTTGATTTTGAATCTAAAGGGGTTAAACATCATAAATATATGCCTAAAAAAGGGACCAGTGAAACCACACATGACTTAGCAAGAGAATTTGAAGCAAAGGTTATTAGGGCTGAGGGATGTGCGGATAAAGCTTATGAATTAAAAGACGATGGTTTTACACCTGATCTTATAATTGGCCATCATGGCTGGGGTGAATTAATGTATTTAAATGAAGTTTGGCCTGAGTCTAAAATATTATCATATTTAGAATTCCACTATAATCTTTATAATAGTGATATTGATTTTGATACCGAAGAGCAAAAGGGTATGAATGAGGTTTTTTTAAGAAGAAAACTAATTGGTAGAAACGCATCTTTTTTATCACAATATGAGATTAGCGATTATTTCTTAACGCCGACAGAATTTCAAAAAAGTACTTTTCCTAAAAGAGTTCAGAAAAAAATTGAAGTTATTCATGAAGGAATAGATACAAATATATTTAAACCTAAAGATAAAACAGAATTAAAATTAAATGATTATGATCTATCAAAAGAAAAAAAGATTATTCTTTTTGTGAATAGAAATTTAGAGCCTTATAGGGGTTATCATATTTTTATGAGGTCATTACCAAAGATATTTCAGGAACATCCAGACGCTTTGGTTGTAATTGTTGGTGGAGAGTTAACTAGTTATGGAAAGCAACCGCCAAAAGGTAAAACATGGAGAGAAATTTATTATGATGAAGTAAAAGATTCAATTGATGTTGATAGGGTTTTATTTACTGGTTATTTGCCTGATCATAAAACATTAACTGCATTGATGCAGGCTGCAACTGTTCAGGTTTATTTAACATATCCATTTGTTTTATCTTGGTCACTCTTAGAATCGTTAGCTTGTGAATTATTAGTTATAGCATCAGATACTGGTCCAGTTCAGGAAGTAATTAAAGATGGTAAAAATGGAATATTAGTCGATTTTTTTGATTATGAAAATATTGCTAAAAAGGTAAGTGAGGTGCTTAAAGATCCAAAAAAGTTTCTTCATATAGGAAAGAATGCGCGCAAAGAAATTGTCAAGAAATACGATTTAAAGAATGTTTGTTTACCTAAAAGTATTGAACTTATTGAAGATATTTTGAAGGATCAATAATGGAAATAAAGAATCTTTTTTCAGATGTATATCTTTTTAAACCTAATAACCATGAAGATGAAAGGGGTTATTTTAGAGAAAACTTTAACTTTAAAGCATTAGAAGAAAGAGGTATTAAATTTAATAGTGTGCAAGATAATTTTTCTCATTCAAAAAATAAAGGAACAATTCGTGGTATGCATTTTCAAAAAGAACCTTTTGCGCAGGCTAAAATTATATATGTAATAAAAGGAAAAATTTTTGATGTTTTTATTGATATAAGACCAAACTCAAAAAATTTTGGTGAATTTTCTTCTATAGAATTATCTGAAGAAAGTGGTTTTATTTATATTCCAAAAGGCTTTGCACACGGCTTTTGCACTCTTAAAGATAAAACATCCGTTCTTTATAAAGTAGATAATTATTACAGCAAAGAGCATGAAAGTGGAATTCTATGGAATGATGAAGAATTAAAAATAAACTGGCCATTCGATAAGAATTCATGTCTTCTTTCTGAAAAGGACGAATCTATGGGTTCTTTTAAATCAATGAAGGGTAATTTTTAGAATTAAAAAATTATGACAATTTCAAAAAAATATCTAATAACTGGAGGCTGCGGGTTTATAGGATCATGTTTGGTTAGAAATCTTCTTAAGAAGGGTGAAATTGTTATAAACATTGATAAACTGACATATGCATCTAATAAAGATTCTGTGGGTGAAGAGAATTTAGATAATTATAGATTAATTGATTCTGATATAAATACACCAAATTTAATTTCTAAAATTCTTAAAGAAACAAAGCCAAATTATATAATCCATCTAGCAGCAGAATCTCATGTTGATCGCTCTATAGATAAACCTGATGATTTTATAAACAGTAATATTTTAGGTACATATAATATGTTAAAGAGCTCCTATGAATATTGGATTCAATTAGAGGATACTATTAAAAATCAATTCAGATTTATTTATGTTTCTACGGATGAAGTTTATGGTTCTATTGATGATTTGGAAAAAACTTTTGATGAAAAGAGCCCTATTAAACCTAATAGTCCTTATGCAGCATCAAAGGCTTCAGGCGATTTATTAACAAGAGCATGGTTTAAAACTTATAATTTACCTACAATTATTACAAACAGCTCAAACAATTATGGTATTTGGCAATTCCCAGAAAAGCTTATTCCTTTGGTTTTAAAAAAATGTCTTAAAAATGAAAAAATACCTATTTATGGAAATGGCGAGCAGATTAGGGATTGGATTAATGTTGAGGATAATACTGAAGGAATATTAGAAGTCTTAAAAAAAGGTAAAATCGGTTCTAATTATAATATAGGTAGCGGAAATGAGATATCCAATATTGAACTAGTTAAGTTAATTTGTACGATTATTCAAAAATTTGAACCTAAAACAAGCGGTTTTTACCATGATTTGATTGATTTTGTAGATGATAGACCTGCTCATGATTTTAGATATGCATTAAATACTAAGAAAATAAATGTTGAGATAGGTTGGAAGCCAAAAATTTTATTTAAAGACGGGCTTGCTGAAACCATAAGATGGTATCTTAATAATAAAAGTTGGTTATTTAACGAAGTTGAAGAGCGTTATAGCGGTCAAAGATTAGGTAAAATAGAAACATGAGAATACTTTTGTTAGGAGGTTCAGGGCAATTAGGTCAAGAATTTTTATCGAATAAAACTGCTAATAATTATAAAGTGTTTTCCCCTTCATCGAGTGAATTAGACATCTCAAACTTTTCAAAAGTAAAAAAATTTATTTCAAATCTAAAACCTGATCTAGTTTTAAATTTTGCTGCCTACACTGATGTCGATGCTGCGGAAAACAATTTTTCTGACTGTTTAAGAATTAATTTTGAATCAATTAAAAACATCATTAATTTGTTGAATAAATTAAATATACCATTAATTCATATTTCTACAGATTATGTTTTTGGTAGATATCAAGAAGGCCCATATGATCTATGTGATAAAGTTGGGGCAGTTAATAATTATGGAATTTCTAAACTTAAGGCCGAAGAAGAGATTATAAAGTTTTCTAAAAAAGCTATAATAATAAGAACGGCTTCTTTGTATGGAAAATATGGTAATAATTTTGCTAAAACATTTTTATCTTTACTAGTAAAAGAAAAAAAAATTAATGTGGTTTCTGATCAAAATATTTCTATAACATGGTCTAAAGATATTATTAACGCAATTTTCTCTTTACTGAATCTCATAAATAAATCAAATGAATGGAAAAAAGAAGAGGGTACTGAGATAATTCATTTAGTTAATAAGGGCTATACTACATGGTATAATATAGCATTAAATTTTGCCGAATTTTTGCATAAATTAGATGAAAAGGATAAGATTTATAGTGTTGAACCTATATTGGCAAAAAATTGGAAAATTAAGACACCTAGACCAACTGATTCAAGGTTAGTGTTTTGCGGTAATATTCCATTACTTGGAAATGTAGATATGCCTGAGTGGAATAAATCATTAAATGAAGCATTGCCTTTGATAATGGAGAGAAATTATAATGTCGGATAAAAGTAACTATAAAGCAATTATTCTCGCCGGAGGTAAGGGAACTAGGTTATTTCCTATAACTAAGGTTATCTCAAAACAACTTCTTCCAGTATATGACATGCCTATGATATTTTACCCTCTTCACACACTTATTCATGCTGGCCTAAAGGAGGTTTTGTTAATAACAAATCCTGAAAACATTAATATTTACAAATCATTATTGGGGGAGGGTGAAGACTTTAATATTTCTATAAGTTATGCAATTCAGGAAGAGGCAAAGGGTATCGCCCAGGCATTTGATATAGCTAAGGACTGGTTAGCTGGATCTAATTGTGTTTTAATTTTAGGAGATAATCTATTTTTAGCTGGAAACACATCTAACAAACTTAAGAATGCGATGAAAAAAAATAATGGTGCCTATATTTTTGGTTATAAGGTTAAAGATCCTACCAGTTATGGTGTAGTACATTTTGATAAAAATCATAAGGTTTTAAATATTGAAGAAAAACCTAAAGAACCGAAAAGTGATTGGATAGTTACCGGTTTATATGTCTATGATAATATGGTTACAGAGTATTTTAATGATCTTAAACCCTCTCAAAGAGGTGAATTAGAAATTACCGATTTGAATAATATTTATTTAGAAAGATCTAAAATTGATATTAAACTTTTAAGTGAGGATAGCCTTTGGCTTGATGCTGGTACAAAAGATTCATTACTCGAAGCATCTAACATTGTTAAGAACCTAAAAGTTAAAAATATTGAATTATTTTAATTACTCTCGTAAAGCTGTTTTTGATAATTTCGTTATTGGATTAAATAAGTAACTTAATATTGTACGTTCATCTCCAATTATAGAAACCAGCGCCGTCATTCCGCTCATGATATCAATATTTTTTAATCTTTTGATCTCATTTTTATCAACTTCGACTATAGCTACATAATAAGACATCCCATCCTCGGTTTGGACGCTTGTACTTGCTGAAACAGTTTTAACTATTCCATCAAATTGACCATAAATAGCCATATCAAAGGATGTAAATGCAATTTTTGCTTTAAGATTTGGTCTTACCGAAGCAATATCCTTTGTTTGAACAAGGACTTTTAATCTTAAATCAGCATTTTCAGGAACTATTTCAACCAGATCTTCACCAACATTGACAACTTGACCTCTATTTTTTGCTAAGACTTGACTAATTGTGCCATCGACAGTTGATTCAACTTTTGAATAATCAAGAGCAGCCTTAGCAGAATTTAATTTTCTTTCAGCATCTATAAGAAATAGTTTTTCATCTAATAATCTAATTTCCGATTCAGCTCCTTGCATAAATAAATCCTCTAGAATTTTTACTTTCTTTCTTCTTGATTCTACTTCAGCTAAGGAAGTTTCGTAAGTTTTTTTGTGTTGACTATTAGCAATAAGAAAAAGAACTTCTCCCTTTTTTATCTTATCACCAAGTTTGATATTAATTTCTTCAACCGGACCAGTTAGGGCGCTCTGTATAAGATGTACTTGAGATTCTGGAGTAACTTCTCCATTAGCACTTACAACCTGGTTAATTTTTGAGAATCCTGCCCATATAACTATAATAATTGTAAATACAGCTATAACCCATAAAAGTATTAATGATTTCTTTATTTGAATAGTATCGGAGATCCTAAAAAACTCTGTTACAGATTCAATAGAAATATTCTCTTTTATGTTTACTAAAGTTTTTATTAGAGAATTAATTATTCTTTTTATCATAGTAATTATCCAATTTAGTTTCCTTGAGTTTTAATAATTTCATTTGTTGGGCCAAAAGCGGCTAACTTACCATTTAAGATTACAGCTATTTTATCTGCCTTTGTTAATATTCCAAGTTTATGACTAGAGATTAAGATTGTTGGCTTTTCTTCTAAATTATGAAGATTTTCCATAACCTTTGTTTCTGTTTCTGAGTCCATTGAACTTGTTGGCTCATCTAACACAAGAATTTTTGGTTTTTTAATTAAAGCCCGTGCTAAAGATATTGCTTGTCTTTGCCCTCCAGAAAGATTTGACCCATTTTCTGTTAAAATATAATTATAACCACCAGGCAAGGCTGCTATAAATTCATGTGACATTGCTAAATTGGCAGCATTATATACATCTTCTTCATCTGCATCTTCAATACCTGATGCTATATTTTCGTAAATTGTACCTGAAAATAATTGAATGTTTTGTGGACAATAACCTATCTCGCTACGTAGAACATCTGAAGAAATATTATTAATATCAAATGAGCTAATTTTAACCATACCTAATGAAGGTAGATGATATCCTATAATGCTTTTTAGTAATGTTGATTTGCCGGATCCCAAATTACCTACAATACCAATAACTTCACCTGAATTTATTTTAAAAGAAATACCATCAAGAATTTTATTATCTGCAAATGAAAAGCTAAGTTTATCTATATCAATATTACCGTTCTTAAGTGACATTGTTGCGACATCTTGGAATCTTTCATCCCTTGCTTCTTTAGACATTAATTCATTAACACTTTTAAAAGATTCTAAAGCAAAATTTGCTCTAGTTAATAACTGAGCTGCTTGGACTAAGGGCGATAAGGTTCTTCCGGACAAAATAACGCAAGCAATTAAAGCGCCTGAAGATATTTCTAAATTTGAAATTAATACTACGCCATAAACAATGATGCCTGTTTGACTAACCTGTAATGCTGTTTGACCCCATGTTACAGCCGCATTCGTAGCAATTTTAGCATTTATTGAGCTATCATTTTGTTCATTTACTGAATTAAGCCATCTATTTTTTAATGACTTTCCACCGGCTACTGTTCGAACGCTCTCAAGGTTATTAGTAAGTTCAGATAGGACTTTAGCCTTACCTTGCCTGAATGTAATATCCTTTTTACTAAATCTTTTTAAAAAAGGCTGAACAATTGCAGAAAAGCCTAGAACAAGAGGAACTATAAGGAGAGGGACCATACCTAGTGGTCCTGCAATACTAAAGATGACTCCTATAAATAAAAACATAAAAGGAAGATCTATTAATGCCATTAAACTTGCAGATGTAAAAAAGTCTTTAACTGAATCAAATTCTCTAATTGTACTTGTTATTTGACTTGGTGACTGCATAATTTTTTCATCATGACTTAACAGTTTATCAATTAGTTTTTCGCTTATGTTCCTATCAAGATCTTTATTTGCAATATCAGATATATATGATCTTAACATTTTAAGAATAAAATCAAATACTATAACAACAGCCATACCTATTGTTAGGGCAATTAAAGAATTCATTGCATAATTTGGGAGAACTCTGTCATATACTGTCATAATATAAAATGCACTTACAAAACCAAAAATATTGATAAATATTGAGGCTAAGATTACTTGGACATAAACACTTTTATTATTAATGATTACGCTCCAAAACCAGTGTTCTGAAAGATCAACTTTGTTTTTCTTTTTTTCTTCGTTCATTAGAGTATCAATCTAAAATGTGATAAAAGAGCCTGATTATGATGTAAAAAATTATAGAAATTTGAAAGTAATTTAGCTTCAGTTTCTAATAGTATTTGCAATTGAATTAATTCGTTTTCTGAAGCATCAACAAGACTAAGCGGTGAGAATCCTGAAAGTAAAATCCTATCATTTATAATTTTTCTTTGAGATTTGGTTTCTATATAAGCATCCTTAAGTTTTATAAGAGCCTTATTAGAACTATCTATAATTGCAAGGATTTCATTTTCTACTACATTATTATATTTTCTTTCAACCTCAATATCCATTTTTGTTGCGTTGGCCTTAGCTTTTGCCGCCATAATCTTTGCACGACCTCTACCAAAATCATAAATTGGGAAGTTAAGATATAAACCGCCTCTTATATCAGATTCATCTTCAGATTGATCTATGTCGTATTTAGTATATCTGGCTGAAAATCCTAATTTAGGTAAATAATCACTTCTAGTTATTTTTACATTTTCTAAACTTGATAAATAAAGATTTTTCTTAATTGAAAGCGTAAATGAATTTCTATTAGTAAAATCATGATTAATAATCACAGGAATTTTTGGAAAACCCCTGAACAAAAATTCTTGATTAAATGTATTTTCATAATTAACTGAACTTGTTTTAGCTTTTGCCTCAAGATTATATATACTAGATTGGAATTTATTTAATCTTGCTAGGAAAACGGCATATTGAACAGGGTCAGCTGCTCCAGAATCTACTCTTGTTTTCATTTTTTCTTTAAGCGGTAATAATTTCTCAAGCAAATCTAAGGCATATAAATATAGGTAGTTATACACCATTGAAGATACAAATATTTCATTAGACTCCAATATTAATTCTGAGGTTGTTAAATTTCTTTGAATAGAAGAATTATTATATTCATGGTTAGCAAATTTTATTTGCCCACTTATCTTTCCTCCTTCATAGATTGGTTGTCTGATTTCTGCTACAGCATCAAAACTATCATCCTGCCTTTTTCTTATTGAAGTGAGGTCATCAATCTTTCTATCAAGAACTTCATCATTTATAACGCGGCCAGAAAGTGATGGAAACCTTTCTCTATTTGCACTTCTAAGCAATAACCTTTTTTCATTTTGACTAGCTGAAGCAAATTTAAACTCAGGCTGTAAAAAAATATGATCTTTAATAAAAGTTGAATACTCTTCATCAGCAAGAAATTCTTTATTATAGTCAATTGAACTGAATGATATTGATTGAATATTATAAAAAGTATCTATTTTTTCTGTATTTGCAAAGGATCCAAAAGTCATTAAAACAAAAATAGACATAAACTTTATGCTATTTTTTAGAATATAATTTTTCATAACCTTTTTCTCCAGAATTAAACGATAATTCAATTTGAAAGATGTATTTTTTTATTTTTTAGATTTAGTTTCTTTTTTTGATTTCTTACCGCCGTTTTTATCTTCTTCCTTAACATCGGTATCGCCTTCATTAGAAGCTAACTGACCTGAAATATCTGATGCTGCAGTAGACATTTGACTAAGTACTGCTGCAACTAGTGTTCCTGGTATTTCTAGGGTTCCAGTTTCAACCCATTCACCTCTTCCATTAGTCGTGGCAACTTGTAAACGCAATATTCCATTAGCAAAAGATGCTGAAGTTATTTTTTCTATTAACATAATTTTCTCCCAATATTTAAATTAGATATGGTTATAATTTTTTTATTTACAACCATCTTTATTAGATTTTCTTTATTTTTAACAGATTCGTTGGTTTTCAAGGAGTTTTTTGTATTACTTTGGTGGGCGTGATTGGGATTGAACCAATGACCCCTACGATGTCACCGTAGTGCTCTCCCACTGAGCTACACGCCCTAAGTAATTAGTTATTAATAAAACTTTTCTCATTTAAAGTGTCAATGAGTTCTGATAATTCATTTTTATAATTTTTCCATCTTCCTAATGATGAGAGATTTAATTTTTCTTTTACTTGATAATTACTAGCGGTTCGAAAGTTAGAATTATTCAGATCAAATCTTTCATAATTTTCTTCATACCTCATTCCAAGATAATCGAATAATTTTTTTGTTTCTTCTTTTGGATCTTTTACGAAATTTTCATATTGAAATTTATAAATATCATTAGGATAAATTTTGTTCCAATGATCGATTACCTCAAGATGAAGATTATAGTAATTAGCGAGATCTGAAAGGTTGTTGCTATAATAGTGTGTCCCAAATAATTTAAGCGTAAATATTGAAATGCAATTATCTCTACTATCCCTAGATGCATATATTATTTTACTATCGGGAAAAAGAGATTTTATAAGTCCTACAAATAGAAAGTTGTAGGGCATTTTATCCGTAAAGTTTTTCTTAACATTATTTTTTGTTTCTACTACCCAATCTATGTAATTAACTTCTAAATTATCAAATTCTTTTTTTTCAAATTCATTAATTACAACAGGCCAGACTTTGTTATTTTTTTTTAATCCAGTAGCAATTGTGCTTAAGTATGTTAATTCACCCATAGAATCCACATCTACGTTGTTTGAAATAATTCCTTCTATTATTGTAGTGCCAGATCGAGGCATTCCTATAATAAATATTGGCTTAAAAGAAGATTTTTGCTTTCGCTCAAATGGTAAAGGGAATTGTTTTAGCATTAACTCAACTTTCGATTTTGCATTATTAAAGTCGTATTTTTTTATCTTTCTCATAAGATTATTTCCATGAGAAAAAAAATTAAAAGCCTCTTTATATTGCTTATTATTTTCGTAGATACTCCCTAGACCAAAAGCTAATTCGATTTTATCCAAAGGTTGAATATTTTCATTGATATAAATTTTTTCAGTTTCCTTTACTATAGGATCATCAACACTCATCATTTTAGTTTGAGATATATGCCTAAAAACTTTTGGATTAAATGGTTTAAGCGATAAAGATTTCTTATAAGATTTATATGCTTTTTCTTTTTCACCTGCTTCCCCAAAAATTATTCCTAAATTATTATAAACTTCAGGGTGATCAGGATTTATTTTTTTAGCTTTATTGTAGTATTTTATAGCTTCATCGGTATTTCTTAGAGTTTGGTGTAGCGCTCCAATATTTATGTTTAGCATAAAATTATTAGGTTTAATCTCTCTAGCTTTATTATATACCTCTAAAGCATCCTTATATTTATGAATTTTCTGTAAAGAAAGACCTAAATTTACTTGAGCATCAAAAAAATTTGAATTTATTTTTAAAATTTTTTTAAATATATCAATACTTTCATTGAACTTCTCTTTTCTGGTTAAAGCTATTCCATAGCTATTTAAAACAATGATATTATTTGGTTTTAATTTTGAACATATCTCAAATAATTTAAAAGATTCTTCAAAATTATTCATTTTATTTAGTAATTGTCCTTTGATGTAATAGGCTTTAAAAATTTCTTCTTTTTTAGATAAAGATATAGCTTTATCAAAAGAATTTAATGCTTTATCAAGATCATTAATTAATTCAAAATATTTTCCCGCGGTAATATAATATTGAGCAAGTGGGTAGTTGCTTTTTAAAAGTTGATTAATGTGTTTTTTTGCATCCTCCAATCGATTTTGTTCAATTAACATCACTGATAAGTTATGGTTTGCATCTGGGTTAGAAGAATCATTATCCAATATTTCGAGGTAAATTTTTTCAGCAGAGCTAAAATCCTTATTAATCTGCATTTCATTTGCCTTAATTAATTTATCAAGATTTTCAGTCATGATTATTCATCTCTACAATGTTCTTCCCAAATTTTTTTGAGTTTATTTTCTAGTTCATCAGCAAAAAGCTTACCATCGAATAAGTTAGAATTTATAAATTTATTCCTAACCTTTTCTTTACTTAATTCACTTCCATTTTTTTTAAATTTCATAACTTTATTGAGGTAATCCTCTTTATTATTTGCTACGAAACTTTCCAGATTACAATTCTTTAATATATTTTCACTATTTCTTGAAAGGAAGTCACTACCTTTAAGAGTTATGACTGGTACACCCATATAAAGCGATTCACAGGTAGTTGTTCCTCCAGGATAAGGGAAGGGATCGAGCGTTAGGTCAATTTCATTATATTGTAAAAGGTATTCTCTTCTTGTTGATCCCGGCAAAATCAAAATTCTATCATTAGATATACCTTTATTAGCAAAAAGTAATTTAACCTCCTGTCTTAATTCCTTATTTTTAAAATTTTTAAACTTTAGAGTTATTTTTGACTCAGGTATGTTCTTCATTATTAATGACCATAAATCTATAACATCTTCATTTAATTTTTTGACATTATTAAAACATCCCAACATAAAAGACTTATTATTCTTTTCTGTTATTTTAATGTCTTCATCAAATGGCTTAGAAAAACAATAATAGCTATTTTTCATCCTTAATGGCTTTTCTACATAAAGATTTTCTTCTTCTTTAGGTAAAGAGATTTTATCACATAAAATGTAATCAATTTCTTTAATACCAGTAGTTTTTGAATATCCTAGCCATGAAATTTGAATAGGGGCAGGTTTTAACTGGAATACATTTAACGAGGTTCTTGCAGTATGGCCAGATAAATCAAATAAGATATCTATTTTATCATTCTTTATTGTTTTATAAATTTTATCTTCATCTAAATGAAATATATCCCTCCATTCATCAAATTCATCCTTTAGTTTTTCTGTAAAATTATCTGAATAATTATAATTACTATAGGCAAATAACTTAAATCCTTTATCATGTATATTTTTAAGTGGATTTATTAAAAAATAACTAACAGGGTGGTTGTAAAAATCACCTGAAACAAAACCAATGTTAATTTCTTTGTTTAAGTCTGTATTTTTATTAGCTGTCTTTTTTCTTTTAATGTTTTTTAAGTTTGCAAATTTAAGGGTTGTATTAAATTTATCTCTTTCATTTGCTTTCATTAGATAGTTATAGCAAAGGATATAGTTAGAAATACTGTTTTGGATTTTCGGGGATTTTTTTATTGACCTTTCAAAATAATTGATAGCCTTTTCAGGTTTCATAAAAATACAAAATATCTCGGCTAATCCATTATTTGCACTAGAATTATAATTATCAATTTTTAAGGCTTTCTCATAATATTCCTCAGCCTTCTTATAGTTGTATAATTTTGAAAAGATATGACCGTATGAAGTATATAAATCACATATGTTCTGAGGATTTTGTAGTTTTTTTTCATTATCAATTTTGTTAAGTGTATTTAGAGCATTATCATAATCTTTTATTTCAAAATAAGATAATGCAAGATTATTGTAGATTTCTATGATGTTGGGATCCAATTCCTTTGCTTTTAGAAAGGACTGTATTGATTCACTATGTTCACCTAAATGTCTTAATGTGTTTCCAAGGTTATTATAAATTATTGCCAAGTTAGGATTAATTTCTATTGCCCTGTAAAAGCACTCTTTTGCTTTAAGGTAATTATGCAATAAAGCATAGGAAGTTCCTAATGTATC
>Ga0066836_10000126_pt1 | contig 29893 bp, 15 predicted proteins | sample ETNtaG_18_FD_71568 | JGI IMG/M metagenome (GOLD analysis project Ga0066836, IMG submission 71568) | Marine microbial and viral communities from oxygen minimum zone, Eastern Pacific Ocean - ETNP201302SV91 | ecosystem: Environmental > Aquatic > Marine > Oceanic | place: Pacific Ocean: Eastern... | reverse complement strand
CAGGTTGTCCCGAACTTATGTTCCCCCCCGATAACCACATACCTGTACCACTAATGTTTTCATTTTTCATATCAACTTGAAAAGTAACTTGAAGATCACTCGCCCCTTCTTGCTTTTTATATATTTTAACATAATCAATTTCCATTTTCATTGGAAAGGCATTTGGATCCACTCCCTGAGCTCCTCCCCAATCACCACCAACGGCCAAATTTAATATTAGATAATGCTGTTGATCAAATGGCCATTTTGTCTCGTCACCATCACTATCATTATAAACAAAAAAATAAGCATTATCATCAATGAGGTAACGTAAATAATTTGGAGTCCATTCAAGCGAATATACATGAAATGAGTCCGTTGCAGTATCTACAAATCTTGAACCAGATTTTTGTGTATTATTCATATGATTAAATGCATCTGTATGTATCGATCCATGCACCATGCCATTATCAAAACCAACATGCTCCATAATGTCAATTTCTCCACATGCTGGCCAACCAATATCAGATATACTTTCACCAAGCATCCAAATCGCTGGCCAGGAACCGTTCCCTTTAGGTAATTTAGCCTTAATTTCAAAACGTCCATATGTTCTGGATATTTTATTGTCTGTATTAATTCTTCCAGATGTGTAATCAGCATTGTACTCCGACCCCATGTAATCTGTATCAAAATATCCTGGTTCAATCAATGCTTGTAAAATTAAATGTCCATCTTCAATAAATATATTTGTATCTCTATCTGTGTAAGCCTGAAGTTCATTATTTACCCACCCTGGTCTCCATCGTAGTTTATTCCAGCTTGATAAATCAAGCTCGGTTGCATCAAATTCATCAGACCAAGCTTCTTGCCACCGCTCTGAGTTTGAGATTTCATTGCTGTTGGTAATCTGATTTTTTTGCTCCTCCGTGCATCCAAATAATACAATCGATATAATAATGCCAAAAAAAAATTTATATGAAATCATCATTTCAAAAATAAAATTTTTCGTGATCTAGAAAAACCATCAGCCTCCACACGAATAAAATATGTTCCTGCTGAAACAAATTGACCATTTTTATTTTTACCATCCCACGTTATTTTTCTATTACCTGATTTTCCTATGTAATGATTTTCTTCATTCATCACGTATTGTCCATTAATATCAAAAATATAGTAACTAACATTTTCATTATCTGATACATGAATGGGAATACTAACATTATGGTTGGATGGATTTGGAAAAGGGTTCCCAATAAATATAGTCGAAGGTGCAATCTCTAATTGATTTTGTAATGGATCTCCATTATAACCTGTATTTTGAGGAGTTGTGAGGCAGAGGATCATATACCCGTATTCAAAGACTACGTTATTATAAATAAAATCACAATTATTCCCATCCCAAGTATGTGTTGCTTTCGCCCAACGTGAATTGTCATAGTAGTCAAAATTGTCGGTCCATAGTTCTATGAAATTGTTATCAGAGCCGGCGTTTCCCGATCCAGGCACATAGGCATAATATTTCACCCAATCATAAAAAGCGTATACTGGCAAAATATTTGGATCAAATTCACCTACCCAGCTTTCCGCTGTTGGCTGCCAAATATTCATCATAATTTTTTGAAAATGATAAAGAGAATCCGTGTAAAAATTATCAACCCAGCGAATCAGCTCATCATCAAGAAACCAAGCAACGTAATCTGGTGTCCACTCAAAGGCGTAAGTATGAAAACCATCGTGAGGATTCATACTGATATCTACTAAATCAGGAAGGTCCCATTGGTTTTGGATAATTAAATTGGTCTGAACCTTATCATTGTGATTGCCTAACCATTCATAATCAATTTCATTCCAATGTTGCGCACCCGAGAGACCCTCTTCCCAATAATCTCTATAGGTAAAAAATGAGGAGACTACACCGTTCCCCTGTGCAGATTGCATCCTGACTTCATACCTCCCATACCGATAAGTCTGTCTTGTTCTAAGCTCTCCTCCTCTATAGGGTTTTGGGTAAAGAAATTCTAAAAAAAATAAAAGGATAAATAAATTATTTAAGTAAGATTGTCTTCTCATGATAGATTTCTTTTTCTGTAGTTAATCTGATAATATAATGGCCACTCGCATGCATCTTTGAATCCCAAGTAAGATTATGGAACCCTCTTGCTAAAGACCCTTGAAAAATAATATCCACTTGTCTGCCTCGTAAATCAATCACATCTACTTTTATAATGGAATCATCCGTAACGTTAATTGGTATGGTGAGAGAATTGTTAAATGGATTAGGATGTGGCTTCGATAGTTTAAATGTTTTTGGTGACAACTCAATGACAGATAATTCTTGTTCGATCATTATTTCAAGTCCATTTAAAAACGGACCCGCGGCCGAATAACCTTCACCATAAATTTCAGAAGAAAAGTATATATCTAATGTGCCATCCAAAACATGGAGATCATTTAAAACAATGTCAAAGGCATTCATTGGGCCAACCATAGCAATAATATCTAAATCATCAACCCATAGACTATCTTCAATCACTATATCAAATTTTCTTTCTTCTGACTGGTCGTAATGATTATCCGAAAACATCATTTTTAGATTATATACAGCAGGTCTGAGTCTAACCTTGAAAGACGCAACCCGATTTAAGGATGATCTATATATTTCATCATTTTCAGTTAGTGCTATATCTATATTACTATCTAATACTTGGTAGTTTCCACCTTCATGACCATATTCTTTGTCATGACCCCAAACTTGATCTCCTAAATATTCTGAAAAGTTATCACCCCCAACATTGATCATTATCGTGTCACCAAGTGGTTGTGGAAAATCCAACCACACCACTTCCCATGGTATTACATTTGGAGGATCATTATCATCTTCAATATTGAACACACCCATACTTGATGCAGTGATCACTTCATTATCCATCGCCAAAAGTACTGTACGATTATCAGGTAGAAGAGTTGCATTATTGAATGTAGTTCCGGCAAGACTATAATTCGAAATATTTTCAGATGATGAGAGGGATAACTCTTCAGAAAAACGAATGTTAATATTTTCATGATCCTGACGAGCCCAGAGTGCTGACGGATTTATATTATCTACAAAACCAGGGTCGGTTATATTTGTAAGGCAAAGAATTAAGTAACCATCCTGGAATACTACATTTTCTTCAATAAATAATGATTGATTCCCCCCCCATCCATGATTGTGACTTTTTTCCCATCGTGTGGAGTCGAAAAAATTAAAATCATCATGCCATAGAAGGGTGAAGTTATGATCGGTTCCAACGTTTCCCTCACCGGGGGTATAAGAAGCATAGCTCACATAGTCATAGTAAGAGAAACGAGGTAGAATACGTTCATCCCAGACTCCAACCCAATCATCATAAACGGGGTTCCAAAGGTTCATCATAATTTTTTGGGGGTAATATAGCTCCTGTATATGCCCCTCCGTTTGCCGATATACTTCCTCTTCATTGATAAACCAGGCCACATAATCAGGAGTCCATTCAAATCCATAAATGTGAAAATCTTCATTTGGATTAAATGAAACATAGTGCTGGCGAATATGAGAACTCTGCCCCCATGTAATTGTATTCATATCAACAACATGATCATAACGCCCTAATAATTCTATATCAATTTCATTCCAAGGGCTAGTAGTACAACAACTATCATTATAAGTAAAAAAAGAAGATACTAACCCCTCACCCTGTGCCGGTTTATATCGCGCCTCAAATTTACCATAGAGGACAGGTTCTATAGTTCTCAATTCACTTCCACGATAATTTTGTGCTTCCAAATAAATTGATAAAAAGAAAAAGTATAAGAGACAGTATTTCATAAAAAATTCTTTTATTATTTCAATTTTGATCCATAATCCAGTCTATCATCAGTGGTAACAATAGGAAATGATGGAACCACTATTGGATATGGAAGACCTCTGTGTGTAACCATCATATCCGTTGCAGTTAAATCTAATTCCTCAAATACTCTCGTATTAATATGTATTTCCTTAGAATAGACTTGCTGTAATGAGTCGATTAGTGGATTATAATAATCCAAGATCTGCTGTGTTTCAACAGGCTCAGAAAAAGATAGTTGAATATGGCGTTTACTTGCATAGGCATCATACCATTGATTTTCATTTGCAATTACTCTCCAGTCATTATCCAATCCTAGATCATAACATCGATTTGTGATCTCTACATCTCTCAGTAAATCTGCTATAGCAAATTTAAGCTGAGATCGAAATTCACTTCTCTTCATTTTTCTCTTTCGAAAAACAAGTGGATGTGATTGCAATAATTTATTGAATGATGCCACATCCCAATCTTTATCTCTATAACTAAATAAGATACTCGATGGGTCCAACTTCTTTGATTGATCAAAATCATTTAGTGGCACAATTTGTTCATTTTCCCAAATCATTTGATTAATTGCCTGTTCTTTATCGTTATTATCTTTTAAATAATAATCTACGACAATTGATGCATAATTATTAAACGCCTTAGAGTTTAAGTTCATTTCGAACCCAGACATTAATTCCCTAACATAGTTAAGATATCGTTTCTTTGCTTTTTTTTCAGTTAATCGTTCTTTTGTATCTGACCATCTTAATTCCTTTTCCATTTCTGTTAATATTAGTTGATCAGTCCAACCAGCAACTTCCATAAGAAGGTATGTGTTTTTTTCTGTTTTAAAAGGGCCCAATAGTTGACCTTTTTTTATATTATTTTGGAATAACCGGTCATGTATCTCTTCGGGTTCTCTATCAAACCAGCCAATATCTCGAACAGGGACATCACCCTCCCAAAGATGTAAATAGATGGAATCAAGATGAAAACCCTCTCTCTTCAGATTTGCAACTTTTTCAACAATTTCCATATCAGGGAGGTTTAAATAATTGACTTTGATTGTTCTTCCTGCTAATTCATAGTTTTTTTGAATAATGTCTTCTGTTACTGTGACCTTACTAAAAAAATTTTCATGATAAAAGATCTGTCGCATTGCTTGTTCTTTCCTTCCTTTAATAAAAGATAGAAAACTTGAACTATTCAATTGTTTATCATCTCTGCCTTGCATTTCCAAAGATAAAAGTTTTTCTGCAATAAGAGAATTCAAAACAATTTTTTTATGTATATAATTAGAATTCCTACAATAAACAGGCCTTATAGAATACTCTGCTCTTCTTATAAAATCCTGGATTGTAATAGCCTTTCCATCAATTTGGGCAAGTACTTGTTCATCAGGAACATGTTGTGGGCTATAACAACTGTAAAAAAATAAAACACTTATGATAAGGCAGGATCGAGCCCAGATCATAAAAATTAAAAAGAAATTCCAATCGTATAGGCATGTACATCACCAAGAATTCCTATTGTCTTATAAGCATAGTCCATAGAAATTGACTTATTACCTAAGTAGAACATTTCAATACCAAGACCACCAGTAGGACCAAACTGTGTGTCATCCATATAGATTGCTTTTAGACCTCCTCTAAGACTAAATATCCCAAAACCAGGAATAGTATTATCTAGAGATGCACCAATATTAATTGATTCAGAGTTATTGTTGGGATGTAAAGCATCAGCAGCAATAGTAAGCCTGGTAAAATTATTAACAATTGGCTTTATCGCTATACCTATTCTAAATATTAGAGGAAGTTCCCACTCAGCGGGCCTGAATTGTCCCGCAACATCACCGTAGTTTCCTTCTTCATATTCTGATATATCAATGGGTTGATAGATATCAATCCCGTCAAACTTCATTCTGGTTCCATAATTAGAAATACTCATTCCAATATTCATCCCATCTTTTTCCTGGCCCGTAAATGAGAAAAATTTTGTATTTACTAATACTCCAAGGTCTATTGCGAAAGCGCTTGCAGAGCTATGCCAAATATTAGAACGAATATATTTCAGCGATGAGCCGAAGGCGAACCAGGATACAATCTTACGTGAAAAAGTAAACGAAGCTGCCAGATCTGATGCTGTAAATTTTTCGCCTGTTCCTTCCTGATACTCTAAGGTAGTAACATCCATCTGCCCATAATCCATCTGTGTAATACCAATACCAAGATTCCCAACACCAGGAACAACTAAAGCTCCACCAGTAAAAAGCATATTGATATCTACAATCCAAGGATGTAGCATAAAAGAAACAGATGGTTTATCTAAATTTGCTAATCCAGCAGGATTCCAGTAAATAGAGGATATATTATTGGCAACTGCAACAAATGCTTCTCCCATTGCATTGCCATCACTACCAACACCTATCTCCAAAAAATTAGCTGATGTCGTTCCATAACGATTAATTATTTGACCTTTTACTGGTAAAACAATAATGAAAATAAATATCAATGAAATTTTAATATACCAGGTCATTTTATTACCGCAAATTTTCCAAGTTTTGAATCACCTGTAGCATCCGAAACAACATGATAAATATACATCCCTGCAGCTATCTCCAAACTTTCTCTGGTAAGCATATCCCAATGGATAATACCTCTCTCTGGTTCATTTTGTACCTTGATCTCATCAACGAGAATACCACTTACAGTAAAAATTTTTATTGTGCACTCCGCTGGGATATGCGTAAATAATAATCTCCGCCTTTGATTAAGATAAGGATTTGTTACAGCTTCTTCCATCATATTTGTCATTACATATGGATTTGGTACTACCTTGATTGAATCCATAGCATGAGTCAGAGATTGCATATCCACACCATCGGTTTCATTAACCGTAAACCTGATTGTGTCAGTCTCATAAAAAGGTCTGTCCCAATCCAATTGATATACATCTCCAGGATCTGGGAATGTCGATTCTGTAGTTAATAAAAAATCTAAGACAAATGCAGTACCCCTCCAACGGCCACCTCCTGTTGCGCCCACAAAAATCCTATCTTCAAAGAGGTCTACAGTATCATTATCATTGACATCGTGAATAACCATATCCATTACAGGATAATTACCAGTAGAATCTAAAAAAGAAATATTTTGAACATAAAAGCTAAGTGCTGGTTGCATTATTTTCGCTGAGCCTATGCTTGAACCATTTTCATCTCGCACTGTACCAGTATTAGCTATACCAATAAACGCTGAATCATTATCCGTAAAAACTACCTGATAATTCCACGGCATTTTTATACCTTCAAATGTTGAGGGAACAACTCTCATAGTTCCATTGCCATTAATCCAACCAGATTTATCATAACTGAACTCTGGAACCTCAAGATAATTAGTGATTTCAATTTGAAGACCTTCAAATATATCAGTAGATATTGGTCTTTCAGGATTTAGCGTCCAATAATCTGGAGCATTATCGAATTCTCTTTCTATAAGATTTGTTCCAATGTATTTACTTGAGTTTTCTGTATACACCAGATAGCTACTATCTGTTACATCGTAAATATTAATCGCATCTGTTACATACTGTATTCCATAGTCATAACTATATATTTCACTAAGAGTATCTACTCCAAAAGTCACAGCATACTCATGCCCAGCTTTTAAACTACCTCGGGCTCTGATAAACGGTGTAACCGTACCTGTCCCAAGTATTTCATTTTCTGCCATATCAACCGTAGGAGGAATATATCCAGCTGCCCGTTGGTGAGGAATAACAATAGCAACATTTTTTCCTATCGAACGAATGTTTTCATACTCATCCAATTCAACGACAGCATTATTCTCCGATGGAGATATCCCTGGCCCCATGTCTGGTGCACCATAATCATATGCAACAATAGCATAGTAATATGTACGTCCATTTTGAACTGTATTATCTACAAAAATATGATTGATTCCAGTATTCGCACCCAAATTATAACCAGCACCATTGACCAAACCAAAATCTGTAAATCCACTACACTGATGCACCATTCCATTGGTTGAATTGGGATTGTGCGGGCTATCATTAACCATATCACACTGATATATAGGCTTACTAAACATAGGTGTTCCATAGCCATCAGTGATAATTTCAGGGTCAGCCATATATTTATCTGATGATCGGTATACCTTATACCCTTCAAAGTCATTAATATTACCTACAAATGGATCTCGTGTTCTGGTATCTGCTATATCATCCCAAGTTAATATAACTTCACCATCGCCTGCCGTTGCGGTAAGGGTTGGCATTTCCGGAGGCTGTGCAAAACGATAATCTTTTTCATAAATAACCTGAACAATCCGTTTTAATTCATATAGTGCTGGAGCTGTATGAGCATCAGAATTCAAACCAGCAAGAGGATCATATGAATGAAGCTCTGACATAGATATCCGCTCAACTCTACCTTGAAAAAGTGGAAAAGGACCTGAAGCAAAAACTTCAACTAAGTTAGAGATATTACCCTCAAACTCTTCTAAAGTATCACCTCCAACGATATCCCACATGACTTGATCATTTTTAAACCACTCTGTCTCATTAGATGCCGCATGACTTGGAACAGGAAACATCCGGAATGAAGTTAAACCAACCATATCTGATTCAGAAACATCGGTGGTATTAAAATTTGGTTCACAGCCAACTCCTTCTAAAAAATCTGGTCTGTGATTACATTCAGAACCATCGGCATCAGGACCCATATAATTAATTTCGCCTGGCCCAACTCCATCTATTCCAATATCATCACCAAAAAATTCCGATAGCTGATAGATACCATCATTATTTAAATCTTCACCATCTTGCCAATCTTGGTCTTCATCTGCGTCCCAATGATCCCTGAGATCTTCAAACTCAAGCTTATAATAATCAAGAAAGGCATTAACATCCGTTATGCCATCAGTCGGACCAACCACAGCGGTTGGATCATTATCCCTTTTTTCATCGATTATACCATCAAGGTCATTGTCTATTAAATCATAGGCTAGCCCCGGACTTTCTAAATATGCAAAACCCATAACACCTGTGGGTAATCCACCAAACCCAACACCATTAATATCCCAGGAATAAGACATATCAATTTCTACATCAAAAAAGCCTATATCATCATCACTATCATTACCTATACCATTATCAACCCAATAGCCAAATGCCACATCACGGAGGTCATAGTCCGATACATTTGCGATTGAATATTCCCAAAAGACTGCATCTCTAGCCTGTGGATTATTCCATTGAAACCCTCTCACGCTAACCCTAAGACCAAGTCCTCCCCAAGGTTCCCCAAGCTGCTTGGTTACGTCTGGCCTCAAGAAGCCAATATATTTATCAGGTCTTGGGTAATATTTTACATTATCTTCTGCGCCAAGATATTCAAGGTCTTGTGCATCGTTCACTACATAGTAACATTCCTGATCTGCATACGTTACACCTCTTCCAAACCTCCCGTTCCATTCTCCAGGCCATTTTGTTTCAAAACCTGTTGATGGCCAACCATTCACGGGCCAAGAGCTCTCTAAATTAGATATTGCCGGATATTCACCCGACTCATTAAAGTATCCAAAAACAGGATAGAAACCCCACTCTATAGTCCCAGTGGGATCAAAGTCCATCTCTTCACGATAGCTGGTTTGTAAATAATAAAGGGTATGTTTATCCTCAGTATAAATATCGATTGGGTCTGTAATAGGTATCGTGTCTATAGTGGTTGCATCACCATCATCTTGAATATAGACCTTTGCCCCAGCTAAGAGTCCAATTCCATCAAGCATTTTAAGACCATCATTATTGTTAGGCCATTTAGAAGCATTAACCGCGGGCCAGTCTGATAACTCAGTTGTGTTTTTAAAATAAATTAATACCCTATTGCCAGTCATATATCCTTCTCTTGTAGCACTCGGGTCACCGGCGGGATCTTCAGGCCCTTCATATGCCTTTCCTTGAGCAAAAATAAAAGCAGTAAGCAAATTAATTAATAGAAAGTATCGTATTGATATAAACATATTAGGTATTACTAAGTAGGTTCTGAAGGTTCTTAAGTATTTGATCAATCTCTTCCATCAATTCCTTAGTCTCATCACCAACTATCTTAAGTTCCTTAGGAATATTTTTTAATACACCTGCTGTAACCTTAATTGATTTTAAAGCTGCCGGAGCTTTCCGAAAGCCTAAACTCTTAGCAGCTTTTGGTAGATTTTTTGTAGATAATAAAAGGGTTTGAGCCTGCTCGCCTATAGCCTTCAAATCAACTGGAATTGACTCTAGTTCTGCCACACCATCAACAATGCCGGACTTAAGGGATGCCAGTTCCTCACGAAGATAATGTGACGGAGTTAATTTCTCTGACAAGGTGTCCTGATTTACAGATTGGGCAACTTTACTAGCTCCGTTGGAAACTTCTGCAGTAGCCCATCCTAAAGCACCATCAGGGTGCATATCTATAGCAACAATAATATCACTACTTACTGCTAATCCATCTGATACATTCTTTAATTTATCTTTTAGTTCAACAATCTTATCATGTAAGTCAAATGCTGCATTTACGAATTTATCTATTTCTGGACTACCAGTAGGCTCAGGTCTAACTAGATCCTCACTTTTTATATCTCTCTCATTTATAGGGACAGATGGACCGGTGCTCTCAAAATTTATATCTGATTCGCTAGGACCACTACTACTATAAAAATCAATACCCAATGAAACTTTAATAGAACGTGGTGAGGAATACATCGATGGGTTTTCAATACGATCTCTATAATCATTAAAATCACTCCTATGGGCTGCAAGATCAGTATCTCTAATAATTGCCGTATATGCCCTTCCTGTCTGTCCATTAACCCATTCTTCGTTGAGGCGATCAAAAATATTATAGATATTGATATCAAGATTAGCCTTCGATCCTCCGGGAATATTAAACTTATAATAAAATGCTCCATCGACACGATATTTTTCTGGACGATAGTCATTATTCGGATAGAGGTTTATTCTTGATAATACACTCTCATTCTGTGGCGAAAAGGTATATGGTGAACCCGAGTTGTAATAGGCAGTTAAAGTACCTCCATAGTTTTCTTGTAGATACATTAATGAAGCATTTAACGTATGACGCTGGTCCCAACTCATAGGAATAAATCTATTAACTGGATCTTGGTTATTCCCTGCGCGGTCAAAAGTTTGGCCCGGCGAATCTGCATTCCCACGTGTGTACTGAAGTGTATAATTAACAATCCCTTTTATTGTGCCAAGACCTAAGTCTAACTGCACTTCTAATCCTCGAGCATTTCCATAATCTTTATTTGAATATAGACCATATTTTACCTGGTTATAGGTTGATAATGTTTTTGTTGTAAGAAGGTTATATATATCTCTGTAGAAAAGAGCAACATCTAGACTAATATTTCTATTTAATTCTTGCCAAAGACCTATCTCGTAGGTAACTGTTTTTTCAGGCTGTAATAGAGTATTCCCCATTCGGGTTACAAAATCACTTGGATCCACAAGAAAGCTATGATTTTGATACATAGCATACATCGGTGGCATTTGAAAAAAATGACCATAGCTAAAATGTAAAACCGCTTGATTTCCTAATTGATAAGCAAAACCAATTCGGGGACTTACTTGTTCGATAACTGGTGCATCGGGATAAGTTGACATCTTATCTGATATGTCAGTCCACTCTTCTGACTCTCCTTCATCAACAAGCGAATCACCATTTGAATCAGTCCAATCCCAAACACCATTACCATTTGAATCAATCCAATCTTCACCCTCATTCCAAATTCCATCTCCAATAAAAAATAATTGATTCCCAGGATTTCTTCTGTCTGAAGGATATTCACTCTTTGGATCAAATAGATCATAACGAGCGCCTAGATTGATGACCATATTGTCAAATTCCATTTTATCCTGGAGATAAAAAGCATATTCTTGAGGGGAAACCTCATAAACATCAGCATAGGCAGATGTATCACCGAATACTACTGGTTCATAGATTGAATCACTTGCAGTGTTATAGTATTTATTTCTTATAGCATGCCAACGATTGTTAAGATTATGTCCAAAATAATGAATCCCCGTTTTAAAACTGTGGCTATGGTTTGCCTGCCAAGTAGCATCTAACTTAACCGTCTGATCTATCATTTTTCTTGTTGTATGATCTTTTGATTGCCCACCAGTCAAAAAACCTGAACCATAGCTCTCATAATACCGATCATGAACATAACCTATATCTGTTGAATCTTTGAAAACATAGTTTCCAAAATAATTATCAACATATGAAAATTTCATCTCGTAAAAAAGATTTTGAGAAATCATATGATTTAATTGAAATGCGGTATAGTGGGTTTTTTTATAAGAGCCGGCTCTGCCATCTGGATTATATTTAAATCCATGATCATAGCCAAACCAATTGTCATTGCTGTAAGAATGAAGTAAAGAAAATCTTATCCCATTTATAATTTTAAAACTGAGCTTCAAAAGCACTGATAGATTCTCTCCAGTATTCATAGGTACATAATTCCTATCACCCGACTTTTCAGAATACCACATAGTTGAATCATCAGCATAAAAATTTGAGTAATCATCTACACTAAAAATTCTATAACCATTTAAATGGCCATTATTGAACTGCTTTCTGATATTCGTAAAAAATGTAATTCTATCGCCAAGAATTGGACCACTAAAATTTAGCTTAAAATCCCGACTATTGTTTAGAGATGGGGATAGTCCAATAAAAATAGAATCATTCCCTGTGTAAAATGAAGATGTACCAAAAGAAGCAAAACCTTCGAAATTAGGGCCACCATCTTTTGTCACAACATTTACCACACCACTCATTGCTCTTCCATACTCTGCATTAAAAGTTCCTGTAATTACTTCAAGGTCTTGGACAGCCTCAGGCTGAATATCAACTGTTGCACTTGTACCACCAAAAGTTTCATCTACCTGAACACCATCTATCATGTAGGTCACCTCTGTATTCCTACCACCACGAAAATGGCCATTTACAACACCAGCCTGCATGTTCACCACAGCACCAACATTCTCAACTGGTAAGGCCTCAATCTCCTCACCTGAAATATTCTTAATAGTACCAGTCTGATCTTTTTTCTGGGCTAATCTGGCAACTTCTACAGTAACTACTTCCCCTTCTAATACGGTTTCATCCATTTCAATTTTTAGAGATAGTGTTCGGTTTACAGAAACATTGACAGCTTCCATCCTGATAGATTTGTATCCAATCATATCAGCCTTCAATATGTATTTACCTGGAGGAATATTAATAAGTGTAAATCTACCTTCTACATTTGAAGCCGTACCATAAGATGTGTTTTCCAGATACACATTTGCACCTGGCAGCGAAACAGAGTTTTTTTTATCTGTGACTATTCCAGATATTTTCCCTGTAGTCTGAGATATGGAAATGGATATTAATAAACTTAATAAAAAAGCCCGAATCATTTTTATAAATAGATAGTTATACTTCTATAATCGTCTTAAATATACCATGGAAGACCTAACCTTGAGGAACTAAAAAGAGAGGCAGGATAAATATCCCGCCTCTCTTTTATTCTAAGTTTCAATGAAATTATTTCACTAAAATCATTTTCTGGGTTATGGATCTACTGCCAGCCTCGAGGCGATAAAAATAGACACCTGAGGATGCTGTAACAGCATTCCACTGAACCGTATAGGTGCCAGCAACACGTTTTTCATCGACTAATTTTTTAATCATTTGTCCTGCAATATTATATACTTTTAAGGTTACTAACTGATCTTCTGGAAGAGAAAACCTGATAGTTGTTAGTGGGTTAAATGGATTTGGATAGTTCGGATAAAGAACAAAATCATTTACTATAATATCTTTATTATCATCTACCCCGGAGACAGTGGTCTGATCTCCAATCCATGTATAAGCCCATTCTCTTGGATTGTTCCACTGTTGATCATTTGCCAGGTGCGAGAATCCTACATTTCCTTCCCATGAACCATTATCATTATCATGAAAATAAATATCCAGCGGTATCCTCATACCATTCACAGGATAGAATCTTTCATCTTCCCCAAAAAGAGCTAGAGTATCCAATGATATTTTCCCTTCCGTAACATAATCTGGGTTAAAACCTTCAAAGTAAAAATGATCATCATCTGGGGACCCGATACTTGTTCCTCCTGGGTTATCAAGATGAAGAGTCGCCTGGTTAGCATAAACAATATAGTCTGGCTCTTCTCCTCTCATCAGTGCGCTATGCTTAGGACCTCGCCAATCGTATAGACCAAAAAATAACTGTAAAGCATCCTGATCCCACCAGTTACCATCACCAAAATAATAAGAGTCATCTATAACATCAGCTGCAAAGTACAAATAGTCGTTATCTATGGCAAGATAGACGGTCCCATTTAGATCATCTTCATTATCAACTGTGTTCCAAACATGTCCTGTTATTGGATTAATTTCAAAAGGCATAATACCTGAATCCATCCATTCAGAGAGGTCTCCATCTGCTGTAAAATTTGATGGAACATCCAAAGATATCGTAGGAATTCCCATGGCAGTATTGGTTAAAGAACTTGATGACAGTCCTAATTCACTCTCATTACCGGCAGCATCCACGCAGACTACTGCATAGTAGTATGAAACAGATGCATCTTCTAAGGGATTAAAAAGATAATGTGTCGCTGCCTGAGCACCCTCTAAAACATTTGCAGCGACCAATTCCACACTAGAAGCATCAAGGTCTGTGATTTCACTTTGGCTGGCAAAAACATTATACAACTCATCATCCTCGCCACTAACATCATTCCAGGTAACAAGATTAAAATAAGTTGCAGGGACGCCTCCAACATTTTCTGGGGCATTGGGAGCAATTACATCAAAATCAGGATGCCCGGTCCACATATCATCAAAATGGAATGTTCTTCCAGATGCCCCATTACCTTCTGCCAAAATCTGAAAAACTGTAACACCGCTTGTGTCAAAAGCTGTGGACCCATCAAAATAAATAAAATCTGCCAATGAAAACTTATAGTGATTCCAACCACCAGCGGTTTCAGGTGTAAAATTTAGTCCAACTTTATCCACACCATCTTCAAACTGAAGTCTCAGCATAGGTGCATCTGCTTCTGAGTGCATCCAAAACATCAGAGAATCATTTTGCCATTCATTACCTGAGACAAAGTCAACTGCCGGAGTCATATTAAAACCTCCACCAGACCATTGCTCCTCTTGTATAAATGTTAGGGCATTCGTTTCCTCAGTATACCCACCACCTTCTGTGACATACATCTGAGCACCCCCCCAGCTGAACGGAGATCCCCATGCAGGTGGGGTGTTCATACCATTAAATATCACCAGATCAACGCCTTGGTAACCGGTCAACGTCAAATTATCAAGTATAACTGTACCATGGACATCATCACCTTCGCCACTACCACTAACAGAAAATTCAAGATGAAAACCGCCTATGGCATCTGTATCCAATTCTCCATCATCCGTATCACCGGCCCAGCCTGTTAAGTTAAAACCAGCTCCATCCCAAGAGTCATTCCGAATTAAAGGCATTGTAATCGTCTGCCAACCAGGTTCATTATCTAAAATGTAAAGGAATGAATAGTAATACTCACCCAATCCAGAATAACCATCTGGGACACCAGAATAATCACTAAGGTTTAACCTAAGATGAATTCGATTAGCTTCTGATGCTGGCACTGAGTTATAATAGGAAAGAGAAATACTGTCATAGCCGGACCAATCCCATACATGTCCATCACGAGGACGCATTTCAAGTGCTGCTAAAATATTAGTATTTAAAAGATCATTATTTGAAAAAGTATTTAATCTTGATTCTGCTGGGACAAGTTTATATGTCCAATAACCCGCACCAATGTTTACCATAACAGTTAAGGCATTACCATCATAAGAAAAGATTTCATATGTAATTGACTCTGGTGCGTCTTCTGGCGCTGTACATTCTCCATCATTAAAAGCTTTAGGAATACCCAAGTATGCACCGACACCATTTAGGGTAATGGTTCCATCTTCATCATTATATCCCCATGTAGCCTCATTCGAGCCATCATGAGGATAAACAGGTGTCCCGCAACCATCCGAATCTACGCCTTGCCAGGTTTCAAGCCAGGTTTCATCACCTAAAACATTATTAAAAGATCCATCAGCATTAAAAACATATTCGTCATCAAAAAAACATGCCCTAACGGTAACATCATCTGTAGAGTTTTCCCACCATGTGCCATCATCCATCCCTGGACCAACTTTTAATGCACCAGCTTCAGGGGCAATAACCCAGATTGTACCCTCTAATTCTACTGTTTCAACAACTGTTGTATCATCACCGCCATCGTCATCTTGTGGAGCAGAATAATGATAAATTTTTGCATATCCTCCCCAGCTCTCACTATTATGAGCACTATAATCAAGCTGCATCGCACCTTCGCCTTCATGGACAGGATCAGTAATGTAGCTTACATTTATAAAGCTTAGGGTGCTATCAGCACTGGCTGATATCTCATACCCCCAGTAAGAAGTATCAGGGAGTGTATCAAAATTATCAATCGCCTGACCTGATAATAATATAGGTAGTGTGTAAATCAAAAAAATCGAGAACCATTTTTTCATTATATTTCTCCTAAAATAATGTTTTGCTGAGTCTATGCCAGTCTCAGTAGAATAGCTAAACTAAATAAATCCAACAAAATTAACATGTAATCGGTTGCTAATAGCTTTATTCGCAATTCAACTATTAAAAATAGTTAATTATTGCAAAATAATGCAATCATTTTTCATATTTTTTTCATTTTGTGAAAAAAATTTGCAATACTTGTTTTCTTTGATACCTTATTTCATTATTTTCTAATGATAATCAACTGAGATAAACTTGCGCACAACACTAAAACAAATAGCAGATGATACTGGGCTTTCTATTGCCACAGTATCAAGAGCACTCCGGAGGAACCGAAGACGATACACTACTAATGAAGAAAAGATATACGCGTCTGCCCGAAAGCTCGGATACCCATTTATTGGAGACATCGGAGAAGAAGAGCAACTAACTATTGCTCTCGTTACTGAAGTCCATCGGGGTGAATTCTATTCTTCATTGTTTAATGGGTTTTACAATTCCAGTAAAAGCTCTGAATCTGATATTGTATTTGTTAATCTTGCAAAATATAGTGATGACCCTGTAAAACATATTATCAATCTGAGCAAAAAGTATAGTGGCATATGCCTATTTCTACCAAATCTAGAAAAAACCGACTACAAACGCATACGCGATGGTATTGGGAAATATCCAATCATTTCTCTCACTCCAATGAAAAACCCAACAATCGATACTGTTTCTTTTGATTCATACAGTGGTGGCTATATGATTGCAAAACACTTTGAAGAGGAGAACTATAAAAAATTTGGCATTATATCAGGACCAAACGATGCAGTAGATGCTGTTTTTAGAAAAAATGGATTTGTTGACCACATCAATGAGAAAAATGATCTTGAATTAGTTTGGGAATACAAAGGAGACTTTAGTAGCGAATCTGGACGGAATGCGTTTAATGATTTCAATAATCAAAACATAAAAGACATTGCAATTTTTGGTTGCAATGACCACACATGCTTTGGCTTCATGAAATCCGCTTTAGAAATGGGATATAAAATACCTAATGATTTTATTATTGCAGGGTACGACAATCTTTCTTTCTGCAACACCTTTACACCTGAGCTTACATCTGTTGCTACAGACTTTGACATTCTAGGTAAAAGAGCAATCCGGACAATCGAAAACATGGTAAATGACAGCAATGAGATTATACGACAATTTTCGATGGTTCCAGTAGAAATAATCATTCGAACAAGTACCAAGAATAACTAACAATTAAACGCTATTATTTTGTTCAGATTTTATATTCTACTTAGTATGTCAGTCTGCATATTGATGATAAACAATTCATGTAATAAAAAAGGCACCAACAATAAAAACGATTGGAATCTTATCTGGCAAGATGAGTTTAATACAGAGAAGGTAGATCTATCGAAGTGGACTTTTGATATAGGAACTGGGGCTCATTCATTTGAAGATTTTGGTAATAGTTCTCCTTATTTTGCACCTGATGATTTTCCAAGCGATAATTTTTCAGTTCGCTGGGAAGGAAAAATAAAAATTGATCACACTTGTGAATATACCTTTTACACTATCTCAGATGATGGTGTAAGACTCATTATAAATAATGAAATTTTGATTGATAACTGGGAACCTCAACCACCTACAGAAAAACAAGGTAAAATCAGCCTGACAAAAAATAGCATCTATTCTATCATAATTGAATATTTTGAAGAAGGTGGCGGAGAAGTAATGATACTTGGATGGGAAAATGAAAAATTTTCAAAAAGACTGGTCCCAAGTTCACATCTAATTACACCAAGTGGTAAGGAAGGACTGAGGGGTACTTATTATAGAAATAAAGAACTTAAAAAATCCAAAGATGAATCTCCTATCGTAAGAATTGATAAAGGAATTAATTGGGTCACTGGCGGCGGATGGGGAAATAACGAATCTCAATACTATACTGATAATCCAAAAAATATTAGGGTTAAGAATGGAAAAATGATTATTGAAGCCCGAAGAGAATTTTTTCGCGGTTCTAACTATACAAGCGCCCGAATAAAAACTAAAAACAGTTGGAAATATGGTCGATTTGAGATCCGGGCAAAGCTACCACCAGGAAGAGGAACTTGGAGCGCTCTGTGGGCACTACCCACAGACTGGAAATATGGGAACTGGCCTCTTAGTGGTGAAATTGATATTATGGAGCATGTTGGGTTTGATGAAGATGTAATTGTAACGAGCCTCCATAATGCTACTCTATCTGCTGGTGATATTGGTGGAACTGATCAGCACGGATTTATAAAAAAACCAAATGTATGCAAAGAATTCAATAACTATATCCTGGAATGGGATGAAAAAGAAATTCTAATAAAAGTGAATGACAAACTGTCACTTCGATACCCTAAAAATGATAAAAACTGGGCAAAATGGCCTTTTGATCAGAGATTTCATTTAATCTTTAATATTGCAGTTGGTGGATCATGGGGCGGTGCTAAAGGTATTGATGATAATGCCTTCCCAACAAAAATGGAGATTGATTACGTAAGAGTCTTTTCCAAAAACCCTTACAAAAAAATATAAATGATACATAAAATTTTATATCAAACCTTCATTTTGGTATTATTTATTTTTTGCTCCTGCGAAAAAAAAATAACTAGGGACAGAGAAGGTCTAATAATATATCAGGAACAATTTTTATCCTGGGTAAGAAACTTTGAACCTCTAAACCCAGCGTCAGTCCCAAGGTGGCCAACAAGAGGTGGTATTTATGAGCCCCTCTATATATATAACCCTATTAAAGCGGAGTGGGTTCCTTGGCTGGCAACGAACTATGAATGGCAAAACAATAATAAAAAATTGTTGTTTACAATTAGAGAAGGGGTTCTATGGTCAGACGGTAAACCTTTTGATGCGCATGACGTTGCTTATACTTTTAATTTGACCAAAAAATTTCCAGCGTTAGACACACGTAATTCATGGGAATATCTAAAAAATGTAGTCGCTATATCTAATACAATATTAGAAGTTACTTTCAACCGGGTTTATGTTCCGGGATTTGATGCCGTAGCAGGGACTTATATTGTGCCAAAGCATATTTGGGAGGACCTAGAAGACCCTCTGAAATTTAGTAATCCAAACCCGGTAGGCACTGGCCCATATACTGAAGTATTACGGTTTGATAGCCAGATATGGGAGCTAGGAAAAAATGATAATTATTGGCAACCAGAAAAACCATATGTAGATAAACTAATATTTCCCGCATTCTCCAGTAATGAACAGGTGACACTTGCTTTACTAAGTGGAGAACTCGACTGGTCAGGTGCCTTTATCCCAGCGATCGATCGAATTTTTGTTGATAAAGACCCGAAACATCATCGCTATTGGTTTCCTAATACTGGTTATTCAACATTCTTACATACGAATACTAAAGATCCTGTTTTAAGCGATGTAAGAGTTAGAAAAGCAATAAGCTATGCGATTGACCGTGAACAGGTGGTTAAAGTTGGGATGTATAACTATACAACACCTGCCCATGTGACTAGCCTATCAGGACCAATGGCTAAGTGGCATTCACCTGATATTACTAGTAAAGAAAATTGGACATCCTACGATCTCAAAAAAGCTAACAAGCTTTTGGATGATGCTGGATACATACTAAATAATAAAAGGCAACGATTAAAAAAAGATGGGTCGCCACTGGATCTTGATATAATCGTAGTTTCTGGATGGAGTGATTGGATTCGATCAGCACAAGTAATAAGCCAGAACCTAAACAAGGTTGGTATTAAAGCAAAAGTAAGGACCTATGACTTTGGCGCCTGGATTGGACGAATGCAAAGAGGTGACTTTGAAATGTCTATAGGATGGGCAGAAAAAGGTGCAAATCCTTATAATTTTTTTAAGGGTATGATGTTTTCTGAATATGTAAAACCCATTGGAGAGGTAGCAGATGTAAACTGGCATAGGTTTGGGTCAACAAAAGCAGATCTATTAATTAAAACACTCGAGAAAACTTCTGATGAAAAGAGAATAAAAAATATCATTCACGATCTACAATATTTGTTTATAGAGCACGCCCCAGGTATCCCTCTTTTTGCCGAGCCTGCTTGGGGAGAGTGTAATACAAAATTCTTCAAAAATTTTCCGAGTAAAGATAATCCATACGGACCTCTTTCTAACAATGAACAACCTAGTTTTATTTTTACTTTAATAAACGTTAAAAAACGATGAGCAAATCAATCTCATATCTTATTCGTCGCCTTGGCTTCTACTTAGTTGCTGCGTTTGCAGCTCTAACACTAAATTTTATTATACCTCGCATGATGCCAGGAGACCCAGCGTCAATTATTTTTGCAAGGTTTAGAGGTAAGCTAAAGCCAGAAGCAATAGAAGCGATGAGACAAAGCTTTGGGCTGACAAATGATCCGTTGTTGGTTCAATACTGGTCTTATCTAAAAGGAATATTAGGAGGAAACTTGGGAACCTCTATTGCCTACTTCCCCGAGCCTGTTGCAGATATTATTTCCAGTGGGCTGTTTTGGACAATATTTTTGGCAGGATCTTCTCTGATAGTTGCATTTTCGATTGGAACTCTTCTGGGTGTTTTTATAGCCTGGAATAGAACCGGGAGACTAGACACGCTTTTACCACCAACATTGGCATTTTTAGGAGCTTTCCCATATTTTTGGTTGGCAATGTTATCACTCTACATTTTTGGTTTTTCCTTAAATTGGTTTCCCCTAGGTCATGCCTATGGGAATGAGGTGACGCCTGGTCCAAATTTATCCTTTATATTGAGCGTAATATATCACGCAACCCTGCCTGCATTCACAATGATTTTTGTAAGCCTTGGTGGCTGGATGCTCTCCATGCGAAATACTATGATAAGTACTCTTGGTGCTGACTATATAACCTTTGCGAATGCAAAGGGTATATCATCAAGACTTATCATGCTGCGGTATGCTGCACGCAATGCAATCCTACCCAACCTCACTGGGTTTGGAATGGCCTTAGGGTTTATTCTAAGCGGCGCCTTGCTTACTGAAATAATTTTTTCTTATCCTGGTCAGGGCTACCTTCTCCTACAGGCTGTAAAGTCACAAGACTTTCCTCTTATGCAGGGAATCTTCATGACCATTACTTTTGCAGTTCTTGCGGCAAACTGGCTGGTAGACATTGCCATTCTAATTTTCGACCCGCGGACACGCAAATGAAAAATAAGATTCAACATAGTAGTATCGTTACTCGCTGGTTTGCTGGAATCATCAGCAATAAAAAAGCATTAGCAGGAAGCTGCATCATATTATTTTTTGTTTTTATTGCAATTATAGGACCATTTTTGATTCAATCACCTACAGACTTTCTAGGCACACCTTTGTCTCCTCCATCCTTTAAGCATCTCTTTGGGACAAATGGGCAGGGGCAAGATGTGTTTTCCCAAACTATATCTGGAGCAAGACAAACGCTCTTTGTTGGCTTTAGCGCAGGTATTTTAGTTGTTCTTATTGGTGCATTAATTGGAGGGATTGCAGGATACTATGGAGGGCAGACAGATGATATTTTATCACTGATTATAAATATATTTTTAGTCATGCCTGGGCTTCCTCTGATGGTAATACTTGCCAGCTGGCTTCCACCTGGCCCTGGAACTTTGTTAGGGGTCTTGGTGCTTACGGGTTGGGCTTGGAACGCTCGCGTAATACGATCGCAAATGATGACTTTTAGAAATCGTGATTTCGTTTCTGCTGCTATTATTAGCGGGGAAAAAAATATTAGAATAATTGTCGTTGAGATTATGCCTCGAATGTTGTCTTTGCTGGCATCATCATTTATTGGAGCATCGATATATGCTATAGGAGCACAGGTTGGCCTTGAATTTCTAGGGCTGGGAGATATTAGCACAGTAACATGGGGAACAAATCTGTATTGGGCAAGCAATGACCTAGCCTTGCTTACTGAGTCTTGGTGGACTTTCGTGCCCACAGGACTCAGCATTGCCATTGTGAGCTTTGCACTTACATTAATCAATTTTGGGATTGATGAGGTAACTAATCCAAGGCTGATTTCTGAAAGATTGTGGCGTAATAAGGTGCCTCGAAATATGATTACCAATGGAATAACACCTGTATTAAAAAAACATGAATAAACCTTTGATATCTGTAGAAAAATTATCTGTGAATTACATTACAGATACAGGATCTGTAAAAGCTGTTAACAATGTATCTTTTGAAATTAATTCTGGAGAAATTTTTGGACTCGTAGGGGAATCTGGGAGTGGAAAAAGCACAGTAGTTCAGGCAATGATGCGCATACTGCCACCGCCTGCACTGATTAGTAATGGATCTGTCAAGATTAATAATAGAGACATTCTCTCTGTAGTAGATTCTGAAGTACTAGGATTCCGGTGGAAAGAAATTTCTATTGTAATGCAGAGCGCACTAAATGCATTAAATCCGGTTCTATCAGTGCGCGAACAAATATGTGATGTATTAAAAACACATAAAGGGCTGCTGGGGACTTTGGCACATAATCGCGCTAAAGAATTACTGTCTCTTGTAGATATAGATAGAGATCGTTTAAATAGCTATCCTCACCAATTATCCGGAGGCATGAAACAGCGTATCGTAATTGCTATTGCACTTGCTATCATGCCACCGATTATTATCATGGATGAGCCCACCACTGCACTTGATGTTATCGTAGAACGTGAAATTCTAGCAAAAATTATTGAACTCAGAAAAAAACTGGGTTTTACAATTTTGTTTATTACCCATGATCTGAATTTGCTTCTTGATTTTGCTGATAGACTTGCAATAATGAAAGATGGAAAAATATTGGAATTGGATAATGTGAAAAATATTCAAAAAGGTGGTAGGCATCCATACACTAAAAAATTAATTGATTCAATTCCTTCAGCATCAGGTGCTCGCCAAAAGGGTTTGTTCTCAAAGCCAGAGTCTCTGGATTTTCCTGATATGCCAATCCTAGAGGTGCAAAACCTTAACAAAATATTTCAATCATCTGAACTTTTTAAAAAAGACAAATTGATAGCTGTTAATGATGTTTCATTTAAAGTGTCCCAAGGAGAGATAGTTGGTCTAGTCGGCGAGTCTGGAAGCGGTAAAAGCACAATCGCAAAACTAGTTACGCGTTTAATACGTCCTACATCAGGAACAATCTATCTAAATGGTGAAAATAAAAAAGTTTCCGAGTCTCGCAATGTACCACTCGAATATAGGAAAATTGTTCAGATGGTTTTTCAGGATCCTTTTGGCTCTCTCAATTCCATCCACACTGTGTATCATCATTTAGCCAGACCTCTATTAAGACATAGACTCAAAAGTGAGAATGAATTATTTCTATATATTGTTCATTTGCTTGAAACAGTAGGATTATCTCCAGGAGAAAAATTCGCTGAAAAATTTCCGCATGAAATGTCAGGGGGTGAAAGGCAGCGGGTGGCAATAGCACGAGCGTTAAGTCTGGAACCTCAGATTATTGTAGCAGATGAGCCAACGTCTATGCTTGACGTTTCAATACGAATGGATATTCTTGAAATTTTTGCAAAAATGCGCAAAGAAAACAATTTAACTGTTTTATTTATAACGCATGATCTAGCGTCCGCTAGATATTTAGCAGATAGGATTATCGTCTTGAAGGATGGATCGATAATTGAAGAAGGAGCATCTGAGGATTTAATACAATCTCCAATCCAAAAATATACAAAACAGTTAGTTCGAGCAGCTTCACCTGGGTGGTTCCATAGTCTTTATAAAAATTCTGATAATAAGGAAAGTAAAAATGATCGATAAAAATAATTTTCCCAAAGATTTTATATGGGGAACTGCCACCTCTAGCTATCAAATTGAAGGTGCACCAGATACAGATGGTAAGGGCCCATCCGTGTGGGACACATTTAGCCACAGTAATGGTAATATAAAAAACGGAGACACTGGAGATATCGCATGCGACCATTATCATTTATGGCCAGACGATTTAGAACTATTAAAAAACCTTGGAGTAGACTCATATCGTTTTTCTATTAGCTGGCCAAGGATTTTCCCAACCGGTAAAGAAAATGTTCCAAATCAAAAGGGGTTAGATTTCTATAGTCGTTTAGTTGATGCTCTTCTAGAAAATAACATCACCCCTTTCATCACATTAAACCACTGGGATATTCCACAAGGCCTAGAAGATGAAGGTGGGTGGCCAAATAGAATGATGGTTGATGCATTTATTAAATACAGTTTTCATACAAGTAAACACCTTGGGGATCGGGTTAAATATTGGATCACTCACAATGAACCGTGGTGCGTTAGTCACATAGGGTATATCGCTGGGCACAAACCACCTGGACTTAAAAATGATTGGCCAAAGAGCCTTGCTGCTGCACATCATTTGCTGCTATCACATGGTATGTCTTTGCCAGAGATAAAAAATAATTCTAAAGGTTCTGAAGTCGGAATTACACTCAATCTTAATACAGCTATACCAGCATCACCTAGTAAATATGATGAAGAGGCCTGTAGATTTTTTGACGGTATGTTCAATCGACTTTTTCTGGAACCTTTATATGAAAAACGATATCCACTGGATCTCTTTGATAAACTTAAAAAAAGAAATGATATTGTAGATAGTGATATAGATTTTATTCAAGATAACGATCTTGAACTCATTTCAACAAAAACTGATTTTTTAGGAGTCAATTACTATAGCCGTGGTGTAATTCGAAATGAAGAAATAGATGAAAATAAAAATCTACCAAAAAATGTTAAAATGGGGCCCAATACTGATTTTGGCTGGGAGGTATACCCACCTGGTATCTATGATTTACTAATCAAATTAAAAAACAAATATGGCGTGGAAGACATTTATATAACTGAGAATGGTTGCTCTTATAATGATGGTCCTAGGTTAGATAAAAAAATACATGATCAACGAAGGATAGATTATCATCAATCTCATTTAGATGAAATACAAAAAGCAATCAAAAATGGTGTTAAATGTAAAGGTTATTTTGCTTGGTCATTGATGGATAATTTTGAATGGGCACAGGGATTTAGCCAGCGTTTTGGACTTGTTTGGGTTGATTTTAATTCTTTGGAAAGAATTCCAAAAGAGAGCTACTACTGGTACAAAAGTTATATTTCTAAAAATAAATAAAAGAGCAAAAGAATGAGTTCATCTAGTAATGTTTCAATTTATATAACATCTAAAGATTCAAATAATAGAATAAAAAAAATCCCTGAAAATCAAATATCTGTTGAATCAAAAGCTGGATCAAAAAGTATCAGAATACATAAAAACCATCAACGGCAAAGTATTTTAGGATTTGGTGGTGCTTTTACAGAAGCATCCGCAAGTATTTATGACCAGCTTGGTTCAGATAGCAAAAATGAAATTATTGAAGCCTATTTTGGTGAAAATGGAAACGCCTACAACATGGGAAGAACTCATATCAATAGCTGCGATTTTTCTCTTGGGAATTACGCTTATTGCGAAATAGAGGATAAAGAATTAAATAATTTTTCTATTGATAGAGATAAAAAAATACTTATCCCATTTATAAAGGATGCATTAAAAAACGCAAAGACAAAAATTTATTTAATGGCCTCTCCTTGGAGCCCTCCTCCCTGGATGAAATCAAATGGTCAGATGAACCATGGTGGAAAATTAAAGATCGAATTTCAGGATACCTGGGCAAATTATTATTGCAAATATATTAACTTTTATGAAAATGAAGGAGTTCCTATCTGGGGAATTTCTGTGCAAAACGAACCTGAAGCAGTCCAAACCTGGGACTCATGCATATATACCGGTGAAGAGGAACGTGATTTTATAAAAAACTTTTTAGGACCTGCTCTTGAAAAAAATAAATTCCTTGATAAAAAACTCATTATTTGGGATCACAATCGAGATCTCATGCTTAAACGTGCAAGAGCAGTTCTATCTGACCCTGTCGCCGCAAAATATGTATGGGGGACCGGTTTCCACTGGTACAATGGAGACTACTTTGATGAAGTGCAAAAAGTTCATGATGAATTCCCAGATAAAGAATTAATCTTTACAGAAGGCTGTCAGGAAGAAGGACCTCACATCGGTTCTTGGGATTTAGGTGAGCGATATGCAACGTCTATTATAAACGATCTCAACAGATGGACAGTCGCCTGGATAGATTGGAACCTACTCCTAGATGAAAGAGGGGGACCAAACCACGTTGGTAATTATTGTAGCGCTCCTATAATAGTTAATACCAAATCACAAGAGATATTATATCAAAGCTCCTACTTCTATCTTGGCCATTTCTCCAGATTTTTTAAACGAGGCGATAAAATAATTGAATGTGAGAATAATACAGATAACCTACTCTCTCTTTCAGCCATCAATAAAAATGAAAAAATATCTACCACAATAATGAATAAAGAAAATAAAAGTGTCGACTTCTTCTATGAAAACGCTTTAGATACTAAATCTTTTTCAATACCTGCTCGATCAATTATTACTATCATTGAGAAGTAGTAGAAACGAACCATAACAATTATGAAAGATACGCTATATAAAATATCAAATTTCAATGAGATTGATCCTTTCCTGATATCAATCACAAGCGCAAATGACCACTGGATGTATCTCAGTAGCTCAGGATGCTTAAGTGCTGGAAGGAAAAAAGCTGAATTTGCTTTATTTCCCTATGTTACAGATGATTTATTACATAGGAACGCACATTTTACAGGACCAGTGACATGTGTTTCTATTGAACAAAAAAATAAAAAGTATTGCTGGCAACCTTTTTCAACCCAGATTGATTCTTATATAAAAGAACGAAATATTTATAAAAATAGCTTAGGCAATAAAATAGTATTCGAAGAAATTAATCATACCATAGGGCTTACCTTTATCTATGGCTGGCAAGCATCTGAACAATATGGCTTTGTTAGAAAAGTATGCTTGATAAATGATAGTAAAGAAGTACAAGATATCAAATTAGTAGATGGCTTAAGAAATATACTTCCCGCAGGAATAGAGCTTAGGACACAACAAGAAATGAGCAATCTAGCAAATGCCTATAAGATTTCAGAGTTTAATCCAAAATATAATTATGCATTGTATTACATGAATGCATTGCTAATGGATAAGCCAGATCCCGGTGAATCTTTATTCACAAATATTGTATGGTCTTACTATAACGATGATAGTAAAACATCCGTAAATGAAAAATCTATTACTGATTTCATTTCAAAAAACTGCTTTAATAAGAATCATCTACTCAAAGGAAAACCCGGAAGTTTTTTAACATATATTGAAAAAAAATTAACCCCCGGAGAAGAAATATATTGGTATATAGTAGCAGATGTTCAAAAATCTCAGACAGATGTCAGCAATATTATTTTGGACCTGAAAAACACCTCAACAATTGAGAAAAAATTAGAAAAAAGTATAAAAGAAGACTATAGGGCTTTCGAAAAATATATTGGAACAGCTGATGGATTTCAGTGCACTAATATAACTATAAATGATTTACACCATACTGCCAATGTCACATACAATGTTTTGCGCGGAGGAGTCTTTTTGGATAATTACAATATACGAAAGAAAAACTTCCACGACTTTATTCAAAAAAGAAACAAACAAATTCATGAGAAATATTATAATAACATTAATGAGCTCCCTGACATTTTTGAGATTAAAGATCTAAAAGAATTTGGGGATAAATCAAATGCACCTTCTTTAAAAAGACTTTGCAGAGAATATCTCCCACTAACACTGGGTAGAAGACATGGAGACCCAAGCCGACCGTGGAATCATTTTAATATTTGTACAAAAGATAAAAATGGACAGCCAGTACTCTATTTTGAAGGAAACTGGAGAGATATTTTTCAAAACTGGGAGGCATTAGGTTTTAGCTATCCCAATGCCTGGGAGAGTATGGTTTGTATTTTTTTAAATGCAACTTCCATTGATGGTTATAATCCTTATCGTATAACAAGTAATGGTATAGACTGGGAAATAATTGACCAGAATGATTCTTGGAGTCATATAGGATATTGGAATGATCATCAAATTATATATCTATTAAAATTACTCGAGCATTTCGCTAACCATAATCCAAAAGCAATATGTGTATTATTTAGTAAGAAAATTTTCAGCTATGCAAACATTCCATACAAATTAAAAAGTTTTGAAAAAATAGCTGAAAATCCAAAAGAGACCATCGATTTTGATTTTAAAAAGAACAACTCTATTTTGGAATTAGTACATAAGCTGGGCTCAGATGGCAGACTCGTTCTAAATAAGCACAAAACCGTTTACCATGTAAATCTATGTGAAAAACTTCTCGTTCTTTCCTTATCAAAAATATGTAACTATATACCCGGAGCTGGCATTTGGCTTAACACTCAACGACCAGAGTGGAATGATGCAAACAATGCACTCGTAGGAAATGGTGCTTCTATGGTAACCGTTTATTACCTTAAGCGATTCCTTAATTATTTTCATGAACTAATAAGTCAAATAAATTCTGATGGAATATCCATCTCAGCTGAGGTTTGGTGGTGGTTTGAAGAAGTTGAAAAAATTGTAAAGGAAGGAAAAACAGTTAATCATGGTTCAATCTCTGATCAGGATAGAATGTCATATGTTGCCAGTTTAGGTACAATATTTGAAAATTATAGACAAAAAGTATACTCCTCGGGGTTTAGTACAATTAAAGAAGCTTCGTTGAATAGAATAAAAGAGTTTATAGTAGCTATCGGCAACAAACTTAATGAGACCATACAAATTAACAGATCAAGCGATGGATTATTTGAAGCATATAATACAATCCAGATTAATACAAAACATCAATATATTGATATAAAAAACCTGGACCTCATGCTAGAAGGACAGGTCGCAGGACTTAGCTGCGAAACTCTAGATCTCTCAAAAAATGTATTAACCATGGAATCACTATTTTCAAGTGAACTATATCGTGAAGATATGAATAGTTTCATCTTATACCCAGAAAAAGAGGCGTCTTCTTTTTTGAAAAAAAATATCATCAAACTTGAAAGTATCAAAGAAAGTAAACTCTTAAAAAAAATGATTGACGAACACAATCCAATGATTGTTGAGCAAGATGCAAACGGCAACATTCGTTTTAACCCCGAGTTCCGAAATAGTTTTGACCTTAGCAGCACACTAAAAAAATTATTAGAGGAGAACATAGAAAAAGATCTGACCGTCAAAGAGTCCAAAATCATTTTAAAAATTTTTGAGGATGTGTTTAATCATAGAAATTTTACAGGCAGATCTGGCACAATGTTTTCCTACGAAGGAATTGGCTCAATTTATTGGCATATGGTGTCAAAATTACTTTTAGCAATACAAGAAAACTACTTTGAAGCAAAAAATGATGATTCAATT
>Ga0066836_10000125_pt1 | contig 30436 bp, 28 predicted proteins | sample ETNtaG_18_FD_71568 | JGI IMG/M metagenome (GOLD analysis project Ga0066836, IMG submission 71568) | Marine microbial and viral communities from oxygen minimum zone, Eastern Pacific Ocean - ETNP201302SV91 | ecosystem: Environmental > Aquatic > Marine > Oceanic | place: Pacific Ocean: Eastern... | reverse complement strand
GAAGAGGCTGTGGAAGAAGAAGCTGCTGAAGAAGAGGCTGTGGAAGAAGAAGCTGCTGAAGAAGAGGCTGTGGAAGAAGAAGCTGCTGAAGAAGAAGCAGAAGGAGAAGATGCACTCATGAATGATGCACTTGCAAAGATCACCGGGGCTACAGAATCTAGTGATTCTGGAAATCAAGTCGGGAGCAATGATTCATGGGGGTGCCCAATCTGCGAACACCAAAACGCTGCCGGAATAACAGAGTGTACTATTTGTAAATTCACCAATGCTTGATTGTCAAAAGTCTAGTATGTCGTCAGGTATTTCGACTTCATTAGATCCATCTTTGGAATGCGATTTACCCCTCACCATACTCAAGTCTATAGATTTGGATTTGGTCTCTTCGACACCTAATAATTCTGAGAAATCAGAAATACTTGGTGTGCTGGTATCATCTAATTGGATCCCAGCCATCGACTCCACGGAATCGGACCCAAAATTGGCACTCACAAGTTTAGAACCAGTTCGCACATCGGAACCACGGTTGGATTCGTCTGCACCGAAAGAGGCCGTGTCGAACTGATCTAATTCAGGTACAGAAGTACCTATTATCGGTGAACACTCAAGCAGAAAATTATGCAGGATTTTGCTGCTTCTCCCATTCTGAATGAATGATTGTAAAGCCTGACTCCAAGCATCTTCCTTTCTCCCACGTGCCCAAATGGCCTTGCATAAACCAACAGTAGCAACATCATTTGGTGCGCCTACTGCCAATGCTCGACCCCAAAGCGCCTCTGCAAGTCTATTCTTCCCCAAATCCTGAGCCAGTTCTGCAGATGATTGGGCGGCATCAGACCTTTGTGGGTGGTTTTTCAACACACTCCTGAAAACCTTCAGGGCTTTTTTATTACGGCCAAGTTTCCGTAACACCCGCCCATGCCTCATTTTGAATTCTGGCTCCCTTTTCCACCTCTTACTTGCAGATTTAAGAGTTGATTCAGCCAAAATAAGGTCTCCCTCTGTTTCCGCAGCATGCGCGATACGAAGGGCATCCTCAGGCGATTCCATGTCCGACCATCGGCCACTATGAATTGAATCCTTCGCATCAGAGTATTGCATTGAATCTCAAGTTACAACCCGAAGGGTTGATGGCGCGTCTGCCTCGCCCAGAAAACATGACAGAGGAAATTCCAGAGGATCCGGAGTTGCCGGTCGGACAATTATTGATGCCGATAGTTATGCTAATTTTCATGTCATTTATCCTTCTAAACCCTGGTCTTCGCGATGGCATGGCTTCAATCGCTGGAGGATTTTTAGAACCTGCCCTACCCCATCATGACCGATATTTCGTCCCCACTGTACTTCTTCTCGGTTCGTCAATAATGATTGTGAATACATTGTTCAGATCGTTCTTCATGGATCCCCTTGCACAGGCGCATCTCAATCACAGAAATCGGCAATTGAGAAAATTGATGAATGAAGCGAGGTTGTCCCGTGATCATGTGCGACTTGAAAAAATAAGTAAAATGCAATTGCATTTAATGCCCGAAACAACAAAATTACAGATGTCTATGATGAAACCAATGATGTTCACAATGATTTTTATTATTGGCATATTTTCTTGGATGTATATCATGGTTGATGATTTCAGAGTAGGTTATGTTAGTTTACCATGGTCGCCACAATGGTCATTCAATGAAAGAGTAATTATTTTCCCAGCATGGATTGCTGCATATATCACCCTCAGTGCCCCACTGGGTCGTATTGTTGACCGCCACATTCGATTATTCAGGTACAAATCTCACCCATTAGTGACTTCTGGTGAAAAACTAGAGGAGCCTTTGTTGGTCCTTCTAAAGGAAAAGAAAACGAAGAAACAAGGTAGCCGAAGAACTCAACGTAGTCAACGAAGGATGCGAGGGAGCAAAGACAGCGGTGAGGAAGAAACTACAGAAGTGGCCCCAAAGGGCAGAAATCGAAGTCAAGCTATCTCGGGGGAAAATTGCCCCAGTTGTATCGGCGAAGATGTTGTAAGGACAAGCAATGGACGCTTGCGCTGTCAAATTTGCTTTGAGGAGTGGAGGCGATGAATTGGTTCATCTCACAGTAAGCGGGCACCCAGGTTCCGGGACTACTACGCTTGTTTCCAATCTTTGTCGTAGAAACGGTTGGACTAGTGTTAATGGTGGTGAAATATTTCGCGAAGAAGCGGCGCGGCGCGGAATGAATCTTGAAGAGTTCAGTATTCTTTGCGTCAATGACGAAGAGGTTGATCGTAACCTAGACCTAGAATTAAAACGTAGAATGTCCTTAGATAATGGCCCAGATATTGTTGAAAGCAGACTTGCTGGATGGTGGGCATATCGACTTAATATTGACTGCATTCGTGTTTGGTTATCTGTTAGTGAAAATGAGCGTGCGCTCCGAGTAGTTAACCGTGAAGGGGGGTCTGTTGATTACCAACAAGAAAAAATTGTCCAACGGATGGAGGCTGATGCTTCTCGATATGCAAAATTGTATGATATCAATATTGAATCTATGGAGCCGTACAATTGCATCATCGAAGGAGACGAAATAGGAGCTGAAAAAGTACTCGAACAAGTATTGGCTCACATGGGGTGAAAATATGGTGCGAATTATTACTGACTCAGATGCTTCGACTTCAAGTGGCCATGGTTGTCCGCCTTCAGAACGCTCTATCGAAGAATTGATTGATGCTGGAATGATTGTGATAGATAAACCAAAGGGGCCGAATAGTCACCAAGTATCTGCTTGGGCTCGTGATTTGCTAGGTATCGAAAAATTAGGCCACGGTGGAACTCTTGATCCATTTGCAACAGGAGTATTGGTTTTACTGGCTGGTAAATCCATGAGGTTGACAAAAAAAGTTCTAGGGCACGACAAAACGTATGTCTGTGTTTTGCATTCCAAAACGAATTTCGATGAAGGTGCACTGGACCGTGCATTGCAGCAATTATCGGGAGAAGTATACAATGTCCCGCCTGAAATTTCAGCAGTTAAAGTCCAAGTTCGTAGCCGTAGAATAAGAAGTAAATTGACGGATGTAATTGGAGGTGATGCTGTGATTCATGTCAATTGCGAGTCGGGGACATACATTCGAACCCTCGCCAGAGATTTAGGTTTGCTACTTGGTTTCCCTGTGGAATTGAAAGAGTTGAGACGAACTAAATCCGGTAGATTTAATGAAAAATCATCCATTAGTTTACATGAATTGACTGACGCAATATGGTTGTGGCAAGAAAAAGGGGATGAATCTGCAATTCGTAAAATAATTCAACCCATCGAATCAGTTGTGCAAGATTTGCCCTCGATTTTGATCAAAGATGGTGCTGCAAGTGCAATTGCACACGGGGCCTCATTGCTAAGACCTGGGGTTGTTTCTATTGATGCTGATTTAGCACGAGGTGATCGAGTTCAGATTCTTACACTGAAAAATGAGCTCGTTGCCGTTGCAACTATGCTAGTGAGATCTGAAATGATTGAAAGCATGACTGAGGGGGAAATAGCAAAACCGGAAGCTGTTTTCCTCGGTTCAGAGGTATACCCTCGAGCGTGGAAAAAGTCAACTTCATAAGTTACTTTCTTCAACCATCATGCTTGTTCATATTCTTCGTAAACCCACGTCTCACTTTCAAGACGGATTTTCAATTTCGTCATACCGTACATCCCCTATCCCCACCCCCTGGTCGGAGCACCAACCATTGCAGGAACGTCTTGAAGATGAACCGATATGGTATAACCATTAAGGCAGAATTGGGGATTATCAGCCCATACTACACTTTTCCAGTAGAAGAATCATCATTCTATCTTCCGAATTCGATTTGGTCCAATCTGAATGAATATAATAGCAAGTAGGAATACTAAAGTTGCAATGAACCAAATTATCTCCACGGTAAAGCCGTCGTCATCCGACGAAGATGTTTCAGACACTTCATTATAATCATCAGCAAATATCTCAATCGATGTCGACCAATGATTGTTGATTTCATTTGTTTCTTCAATGTCAGAGGTCCAATCAATTTCAATTTCTAAATCGACCATGCCTGCTGCCTCGGAAACAACCCAGTCACAACTTGCGGATTCTAATGTACCTGCCTCAACCACAGCAATTGTTGTAGTGTCAACGCTTCTACCATCGATATTGCAGCGGATAGTCACTGGTTGAGCGAGACTTCCCCCACTATTCCTAACAAATATGTCAATCGCGTATATATCTCCAGTCGAAATACCGCTCCCTTCGGTTATCAAATTCCTAATGTCAACGGATTGGACCCATAAATCAGGTAATTCTGTAGCGATTACTGTCATTGTCTGATTGATTTCGCTAGTTCCATCAGAAACTACTACTTGGACATTGAAGGTTCCTGATGCAATAGGTGACACAAGCAGTTGTCCTGCATAGTATGACACCCATTCATGGTTGAATGAGATTAGGATGTTCTGCGAGTTTGTATCAATATCAGAATAGTAAAAATCTATTTCAGCGGTTTGCCCTACTTCCACTGTTACTGTCAAAGGTAACGATTCCATAGTCGGGGCGTCATCATCTTCACTAATTGTAAATGCGATAGAGTCTGTCCAAGTATTCCCTGTTTGATCTTCCACTGTGATCTGTACTGCGCCAGCACCGTATGCATTAGGTTGGGGTTGCATTCGTATTTGCCCGTTCACAAAATTACCCTCTAAGAGATGTGGTGAATCGCTCACTACAGTCACGGAAAGTGCATCGTTGGATGTATAATCATCTCCACAAGTATACAAGAAATCAAGAAGACGGCCGCCACCATCTTCAACAAAATATTGATCCGACAGGCTTGTGCATGAGGGGTCAAGATCCCATTCAACAACATAACCGCCAGAAATTACCATTTCATCGACATTAACAACAATTGATTCAGGACTCCCATCGCTAGACCAAAAGAATCTAGTTGAAACGCCAATATCAATCAAACCTCCTGATTCTGGTATTAAATGTCCCACTGGAATTGTAAATGTAAATGGTCCAGAAGTAATATCAAAACTCGCAATTTCTTCACCATTCATCGCGAATTTTACGAATCCAGCGCCACCCACCATCGAATTTATTGCCCCACTTATTGAACCATTGATAGTAATGGTTGGGTCATTTATATCCACCCTTATCTCCTCAATACAACCATCTATCACTGTACCCTGAAATTTGAGGTATTTACCACTTGGGAGTATATCTTGAGGGGAGATGGAATTAAATTCCGACCAAAAAGTACCATCAGTAGACTCGGAAACTTTCCAACTTGCGTTGCCTGCAACGGTCGTATGGAATCGTCCCCATTCTTGTTCAAACGGTTTTTCGATCGGGTCGGTTGTCCACGTACCTGAATTCGCACCAGTATTTTCAAGCCCACAAGAAGAAATTGTTAACCCATTTACTGTACCTGTTGTAACAGCAATTGGGAAAATTGGACTTTCATCAACAACAGTAGAATGAGTAGCTTTGGCCATTTCAAAAGTGCTCCAAGGTTGCATATACCGAACCCATATCCCAATGGCATCTACTTGAACTTCAGAATCGTCTGTTCCACCCACCGAGACATAATCGACAATGGCATTGATTTGAGACAACTCATTCCACGACCATGATTTCACTTCATCAAGGGGAAATTCCTTGGCATTATTCTGCATGTAATTGACTGCATTCATTGTGTGTGAATACGTTTTGAGGTGATGTGATGCCCCATTTGATTCAACTAATATATCGACACTGTCAGTTTGCAAACTCTCAGGTATACGGAATGCCACAATGAGGGAGGCATTTACAATAATATTAGTTCCACCTTCTGAAATATCAAAATTTTCAACTTCTATTGTGGGGCCCTTTGACCATGCAAAACCGCCATCCGAATCGCCATCACCATCTGCGTCACAAACAGGTATTGACGATGGATTTAAACAATCAGGTGCTCCCAAACTCAAATTGTCACCTGTCCCTGAATATGACCCCCATGCAGTGAACTCTCCGTAATTAGTTGGCCTAGAATGTGTGAATGAAAGGTGATTATCAGCAACCATAGCCACTGTGTAATCTGCAACCACCTCACTGTATGCTTTATGGGTTACAAGCGACCACTGTGATGGATTATCGAAATGTCCAGCAGGTAGCATGTCGACATCTTCTGAGCGAATGACTGTGTCAGCACTAACACTGCAAGACAGTAACGAACTAAGCAACAGAATTGTCAGAATCGTTGGCACTGAGTGGTTGCGCATGAATATGGGGCAGTGTAGCGGCTCTTTGAAACCGTCGGGTACACGCGTCTTCTGAATGTACCATATATTGGCGCGGGTTGAAATACCGAGCGCAGGTGGCCAAGATTACATCGTGGCTGCGGTGGTCTAGTGGTTAGGACGGTAGATTGTGGCTCTGCCACCCCGGGTTCAACTCCCGGTCGCGGCCCCATTTACTATTCAAATGTCATATTCTTTGATATCAAGACAGTGAAAGGAGTACTCGGGGTCTAAATAGAGACCGCTGCCGGGACCCGACATGGACGCAGCGAGTTTTCTTGATCTCGGTATTGACAAATACCTAACTCGTGCTCTTTCAAAGCAAGGGATTGATACTCCTTTTGAAGTTCAAATCGAAGCCATCCCTCCTGCCATGAAAGGGAAAGATGTCTGTTGCAGAGCACCTACTGGGTCGGGGAAAACACTTGCATTTGGGCTTCCATTACTTGCTCGATGTCGGCGCGCAGAAGCATATCTTCCTACTGCATTAATTCTCACACCTACTCGTGAATTAGCCGAGCAAATTTGTACCGTTCTAACACCACTTGCAAATGAAATTAATTTGGAAGTATTAGCAATTTATGGAGGTACGCCGTACTCAAAACAAAGGCGTGCATTGGAAAGAGGGGTTGACATCATTGTTGCTTGTCCAGGAAGGCTTCTTGATTTATTCGAACATGAAGCACTCGGCCTAGAAGATGTTGACATCGTAGTACTCGACGAAGCTGACAGAATGGCAGACATGGGTTTTATGGAACCTGTTTGCGAAATTCTAGATGCATGTGCTTCAGAGCGACAAACTGTATTGTTTAGTGCAACACTCGACGATGATGTAGCGGATTTAGTTTCCAAATACCAACAACAGCCCGAAGTCATTGAAGTTGGTCCGAAAGAAGTTAGCATGGACAGCATGCAGCACTTTTTCTGGTTGATGCCGAATTCAAAGAAAGCTGAAATTGCAGCAGAATCTGTCAGAAAGATGGGTCGAAGTGTGATTTTTTGTAGAACGCGCGCTGGTGTAGACCGAATCGGGGATGAATTAGAGGACCAGGGTTTACAAGTAACTACAATCCATGGTGGATTGACTCAGAAACAAAGAGACCGTGCGATGCGTAATTTCGCAGATGGAGAATACATTGCTCTTATTGCAACAGATGTTGCTGCACGGGGAATTGACATTCAGGGGATCCAGTGCGTAATACACTTCGATCCACCCGAAAATGGGAAGGCGTACAAACATCGTAGTGGTCGAACAGCCAGGGCAGGTACAAATGGTGTAGTTATTTCACTAGTTCAAAAACCACAGAAGAGGTCTTTTAGTCGGATTCAACGAGATGTGGGAATTAGAGTTCAATTCACACCTCCTGACTTCACAGAATTACCTCACTCTGATTTCAAATATACAGGGAAGCCTCGAAAAAATAGGGTTAATGTTGCAAATTCACATCGTCGCAATGACCGGCAACGCAGGAATGACCATCAGCGAAATAAATCGCAGTACGGAAGAGGGAGAGGGAGGCAACGGGGACCCCGGGATAACGAGCAGAGGGATGGTAAATCAACTTCAAAAAAAGCACGACGTGGTGAACGACACAAGAGGCAGAAACAACATCCCACTGCTGCGAAGAACACTAACAATGCTTCTCGAAGAGTAAACCGAAAAAAATCTGCAAAGAGAAGGGTTAACTCACCTACTGCAAAACCTTCTTTCAAAAAATACTCTAAAAAGTAACTATTCTAGAATTCCTTTATTTTCGCCTAGCGATAAGTTTCCTGGAGGCAAGGTAGCCAATATGTCATCCTGTAGGAGGCCTGTTGATTTCGCAATTTTATTCGCTACAATTTCCTTTTTCTGATGCCCAGGGGTTATTTTCACCCAATGGTTACAAATTGTCGAAATTACACGATGTGGACCAATTATGGGCAGAGGGATACCATTGATTGCAACAGTCCCCAATGTTAGTTCTAATGGAACATCACGATACCACTTCCGGGTCCCTCGCACAACAAATGAGCCCCTCCCAAGACTTTCACCAGTTTCAGTGGTTTTTGAAACCTGGCCGGGTTTCGCATGGAAAGCTGTTGCACCACCGCCACCGGAACCCCATGCACGCGACCAACAAACTGCCATTTGGGCAGCACATTCCAGTGATGCTTCATCAAAATCTTCCAAATCTAAATTTTGTGAAATTCGATAAGCCGGTAAATCATCTGGAAGAAGAGGGTTTGGATTAGGATCTTGTTCAAAACCGTCGCGCAACTTCAATGCGCAAGAGGGAGCCCCGTGCAAATCTGCATGGAAGTAGAGGTCAATTGTCGAAAGATGCTTTTTGACTACTTGGTCATTACCTTTGGCATCACGGCCACCAATCAAAAGTTGTCCACTTGACAACATTGTCCATCGATTTCTTTCAAACCAGAACTTCTTGCTCCTTTTCGTCACACTTACTCGTCCTGCTGCTTGATCTTTAACACGTTTTTTCTCAACTTTCTTTTGCTTTTCTTGTGTTTCCAAAAGAGCCTTCTTCGCTCCTTCAGCGCGATGCTTGTCCTTCCTACCCTTGTTGAAATATCTCTGTGCATTTTGATGGACTGTCTCATCCAAGAATAACTCCACGGATTGACCAGGATTGCCATCCTCATCCGGTAATTTAGCACGAATGGTTCTATTGCGAGGGTCGGCTGATTCAATCCAATCAATTTCTTTTATTGCTGCACGAGTTGAATCCCACCCACTCAATTCGATTGACTGCCGTACTTGCTCCAGCAATTGTTCTACATGACTCCAATTTTCTTGGACTGATTTGCCAATATGCTGCTGTTTAGCGCCTTTAACTGCTAATTTTTCAACAGCAGACTCCTGCTGCTTTTCTCTTCTTTCCAACTTTTCTTTTTCCGCATCAGATTGACCAGGTGCGGTGATTGCTGCTATTTTCTCAGCCTCTCGCCTTGCAAGCGCACTTGAATCATGCAAGCCTTTCCAACCATCAACTGCTGCTGAAAGTGATGTGAATTCTATTGTTTCATATTCAGGTGTTTCAAGTAATTGGATTGGCCTAACTTCCTTACAATGTTCAGACAGAATTACATCTTTTTCTGCACCTATTTTAACAGAATTGTATTGTGAAGCAGCATCGAGATTCAAAACTGCAATAGCTTTTGTTGATGACTCTATTTCCTCAAAAAGGGATTGTAAAACAGAAAACAATGAAGAGGCATCACTAACTTCTGCGGCAGGCACGGAAGGGTCCATGTTCGCTGCAGAGCAAATTGACTTGGCGTAAATTGAACCGAGGTTCATTTTGCCAGCTAATGTATGCAGCAAATCGCGATCCGATGTTTGCAAAACCTCCAGCAAATCATTTGAGGTAAGGTTACGAGGGTCCATTGGTTCAGGGGGCGCAATATATTCCTCGCCCTTTTTGATTGTACGATATTCGTATTTCACATGTGTCAATGGTTGAATAATAATATTACTTTCATCGACCAATATGACGTTTCCATTTCGGAACATCTCAATTATCAATTCTCTTTTACCCACTTTTGTATCGAATTCAAGAACTAAAATTCGGTCAAACCCTAATTGGCGCGCGCTGATTAATCGTGCATTCCCCAAGTGTTTTCGTAATAACATTGCAAATTGTGGAGGTTGTAGCGGCATTGGTCTGTCTCTCTGACTAAAGTAAACTCGTTGCCCTCGAACGATGACTAAATCCTGATTTGGGTTATTTTTGGGATTTATTCTCAAAACAATTTGCTCATAATGAGGTTGGTACATTTTTTTGCATCGAGCCCCGGAAAAAGCATCGATTTCTAATGCCATTCGGGCAATATCGAATGCTGACATCTGTTCTCGCATCAAACGGCCCCATTGGGGGGTGCACAATCCCCTTCATCAGCCAATCGCTTATGACGGGCGGACGTTTCCAGCAATCGTGGACCTTGAAATCGCCGAGAATATTGGACTGGGGCAAGCCCGACGTCCTGAACGAACTCCACCCCCCGGAACAGAAACAAATGGTGAGATGGATGAAGCGTTGTCCATGTTTTGGTATCGTGATTTATTAAGGTTCAAATATGGTACAAAGGAGCCTGAATATGATCCATTGTGGGGCATACATGTAAATGCAGATACACTTGTAGAGTGGACTGCGGGAATCGCAACTGCAATGGAAAGGGATGGCGTTCCTAATGCTCCCGATTTAGCCCTTGATTTAGCATTTATTTTTGGATTCGACCACTGCTTTTTCCATCATTGTGTCGATGCCCAAATCAGTCAGCACATGCTGCGATTACATGCTATTGGGGTAGAAATGCCGCCTTTGCGACAAGAATACAGTATTGCTTGTGAACGATTGCATCTATCAAAAAATAAACCACAATGGTGGCTCATTGTTGAGGAAGCATTGGCAAATGCGCATGTTGCTCGAGACCCCACCAGGTTAGGTGGCCTTAGAGAGGCCTTCATTCGATATGGGATCTTGCCGCAACCCAATGATGTAACTCGAGGGCCTTGGGCACTATGGGAGCAAGTTGCAATGGATGATGACGCATTTGACTCATTGTCCCACATGGTCTGGTTACAACATTTAACCGGTGATTTAGACCCCCTTGGAATTTTACCTTTACTCGAAATAATGATCGAAGAACGTGGTATAGATCACACCTTCAATGAATTTATTGAATCCATAAAAATGGCAACTGAAGTCGGAAACGCATGTACTGAAATTGATTGGGTCGGAAATAATTTAGGGGTTCCAAAAATGCATGCATTGGGAGGTTTTAAAGAAGGTATTTTTCGCAGATTAGATGTCCCTATTTGGTTCCATGGTGGGCATGGCCCCGAATTGGAAAAACGGTATGACACCTCGAATGGTGAATGGCCATATGGAACGATAGAGAGGCTCTACAGTCACTTCAGAGTAAGTGAGATTGATGATGGTTCTGATGATCCTTTTGAATCGAATGATGATGATTTTGAATTATCACCATAGGTGATGTTCAAGGCTTACCGATATATCGGGAACCATGCCCGACTGTGATGGACCCCAATGCGATCCTGAGGCTGAGAAACCGTTGCTACCTAAGTGGCTCGCTTGGACTTGGCCAACCCATTGGGGGTGGTGGATACTGTGGGGGATTGGTTTCTTCGTCGCCGGATATGGTGCATTTTTATTACTTACAGATATGGCTACTAGCTTCTTAACTATCGGTTTAGGGCTCTTTCTCATCGGTTATTGCCATCCAAACCCATTTGGTCAAATGATGAAAAACCAATTTAGTTTTGGAACCGATAAAGAAGGATGGAGTACACCCCCATTGCCACCAATGGATCCTGATGACTGGCACTTGGACCGGAAACTTTGGAATGAAGATGTCGGGGCTTGGCTGCCAAACCCCTTAGCTCGATTTTCCCAAGATGTGCCAAATGTCTATGTCGAAGAAGATGGTGGAGAATGGGTTGCTTTTTTTGAGGGGAATGAACCAAAGCGGTTCACCACACCTAAAGAAGCGGCAGAATACATGGAAAAAGAAATCAAAAATGGTGAAAAAATTGATGCTCAAGAATTACTTTTTGGGGAGCATCCGCGACATAATCGCTACAGGGCTTTGTACAATGCGACGCCTCCACAATTCACTTCACGGTTTATATTTCATACATTCTCAGTTTTTTTTATCATTGGATTCTATTTAGCAATCCCTCACTCGGCGAGGGAAAACACACCTGTGTTAAGTTATCTTCCAATCGGGCTAATGGTGTTAGGTGCACTCGCAGCAATTGGTAGTCATTACGCGTATAGATCCAGTGTTGAAGCATGGGACACCATTACTTCAATCATCAAGTATGTCGATGGTGGGCATGGTGAATTAGTCGGCCAAATTAGACCGATCTCAAGTTTGGAACAAGGTGTGCTACATGTTGATGGATGTAAGGCAGCATCTTGGACATTTGACGACCTTGTCGCTTGGTCTTGGGCCTACACTTGTACCGAAACTTGGACTGAAAGGTATTACGATGAACAAAGCAAGTCTTGGAAAACAAGAACCCGATCTGAAACCCGAACTATTCGTAGTGCCAGTCACACCTCTGATTTCATGATTCATGATGGCACCGGTGGGATGGCTGTCAAATTGCCCACGTTTGATCGAATCAACATGGGGGGTCCAATATGGTCTAGGGAGAGGCGTCCTCAGCAAGGTGGTGACAAATTAGCTGAGTCGAGGCATGGTGGTTCACTAAAGCACGCATGGACCCTTTCTGCACTGAGATTAGGAGATCCCATTTACATGATGGCGAGAATAAAATCACGTCCACAGGACGATATTCCACGTGGTACTGTGGGTTTCAATGCCACCCGCGTGCACCAAACATTGGAAGCCGTTGGTGAAGATGCACCAAGAAGAAGAGCGAAGATTACCAAAGGTAATGAATTCTCAGTTTTATCCGCAAAGAATTCTATCACCAGTAGACTAGGGCCCCTAATGTTACTAATTATGGGTGCTCTAGTGATGATGGTACTTTGATTACTCATTCATCTGTTCTTTGAGGGCTGCAAGTCGGGCTTTTGCCTCAAGCAACTCCGCCTCTGCCTCAATTGCCTCAATTTCATCCTTGAACTTCTCAGTCTTGACATCTGCTTCGGAGCGTTTTGATTCAACGAAACTACCCAAATCAGCACGACGATCAAACATGTGTGCAACTTGTTCATCGGAATACTGATCGAACAGGTCTGCCCGGTCGAATCCAAACATTCGTGCAACAATTATTGAGGGGAACATTTCAATGTAAGTGTTGTAATTTTTTGCTGATTGGTTATATTCCTCCACTTCGCTAGCCATCTTTGCAATTGCATGGACACCTTCTTCTAACCCTGCAACTAGAACATTATGAGAGGTGAGTTGAGGATTGCTTTCTGCGAAAGCCAATGCCGAGGGGATGACTGAATCCATCATCCCGGATGCCTTACTCAACGCACTTCTGTCACCTGAACTCTTAGCTTGAGCAAACATCTTTCGAGCCTCTACAATCTTATCGTAAACTTCACTCTCAAGGCCTAGTTGCGCTAAATCTGTCTGTTCGACTAAGGCAACTTTTTGATCTTTTACGCCAACTTGAGTTTCAAGATTCTGGTATTGATTTTCAACCTCATTACGCAAATCAACCATTCGGTTGTAGGTACTCATAATCCAAAGAAGAATCATCAGAAGTACGATTCCGCCAGCAACAAGTAATACCAATGTGGTAGCATCCATACGTCCCGGACAGGGGAGTGGCTCTTATCCTAATCGCAGTGTAGTTTTTCCCAATTATCAATATCTTTGATTAAATCAGCCTCATGCGCGTATTGATTACTCGGTACATTGACTATTACCCCGTTACCTAAGTTATTCGCGATACGATGTGCAGCACCATCTTCATGTAGAGTATCGGATTCAGCGGCACAAATTGCTACTGGAAAAGAAATTTTATCTAAGTCCATCGTTAATTTGTATTTTCTATTTGCTTGTAAACTTCGTTTTAGACGAAGTAAGTGTGCTTGAGTCAGAGTTCGTTTGTATCTAACGTATTGGGCTGGTTCATTAAGCCTCCATTTGAGATAAATCAATCCAACTCTGATGAGGGGGGCGTAGCACCACCAAGGAGCCATGGTCAAGGGAACCATCCATGTTGGGAACTTGAATTTCGCATTAGGTGCAATCAGAAAGGCCCCTTTACCAGCAATTTTTTCGTCAAGGAACCCCTCCAGTATTGCCGTAGCACCCAATGAAGACCCAAACCACAGTATTTCTTCTTCCTTCCCGATATGCTTTGCAATGCATTCTAAATCGTTAGTATGGCAGACCATTGAGAAGTCGCGTGGGCGTAATGATTTGGATACTTGAGCAGATCTCTTTTCACGTGTTTCAACGTAATGAATTGTACGACATTCAACCCATTTGGATAACAATGGAGCCCATCCATCCATCACACTTGCCCAGCCTGCTACAAAAATCACTGGAGATTTGGAAGATTTCTTTTTTGGAGTAAATGTGTATACTTGTAGGGAGAATTCACCTGATGCTCGGATATTTTGAGATTGGATGTCACAATCGGGACTTCCAAGAAGATTTCTCACATATTCGATATCCATTATTCTCCCCTCCTTATCGAAACTCATTGAATCCTTCCTTCTTTACGTAATGCATCCAAGTGACTTTTTGTTTGATCTAATTTGAGGGCTGGGTGTGCATCAGGTGTATCCCCATAGGCTTCATCACTAATTTCGTTAATATCACGTAGACCTCTTTTCCAAGCACTAAATACGGATTCATGACGCTTCTCCCGGTGTTTGATATAATGACTCAATAAGCGATTAGGATTTGTAACTACAGGCCCATGCCCTGGAAATAACAAATTAGCATCAATTTCTCTAAGTCTATGCAGTCCTTGAATGTAAGTAGTCATATCACCTTCATTGCTAGGGACAAGGATTGTACCAATTTGAGCCACATTATCTGCTGATATGATTCCTGCCTGAGAAATAAGGCAAATTTGTCCAGGGCAATGCCCTGGTGTTTCGATTATATCCCATTTTACTTGCCCATTAACTCCACTCAAGGTGAAGGATTCTCCTTCTGAAATTATAGAACTTAACTCGCAATGGGGGATTGATGCAAGTGTTTCTTGGGTAGCCCAAATTGGTGCAACATATATCTCTGAAATTTCATCCAAATTGCCAACATGGTCCTTATGGCGATGAGTAAATATCGTAGCTATAATTTCAGAGCCCGATTCCAGTACCTGCTTAATTTTCTCCTTCAGCATTGATAGCCCATCTTCATCTCTGGCTGCAGGATCAACAATAACTCGCTGCCCACCGGGTTCTCCAAGAATATAGCAATTAGTATGAGTTGAAGGCGGCAGTGTTGCTGTTGGAATAGGAAGACATTCAACGCCAGGCGCAAATTCAATGCGAACATTCTCTCTCTGAGGGGATTTGGCCATATTCTTGATTGAAGATTCAATGGGGCCCTCGCAAAGTTCACGGAGTATCATTATCAGAGGAGGGGGAATTCGAATAAGATGAGAATTCCATTCATCCAATAACTGCTGAGGTGTTGCCCACCGATATTCATCAAACTCAGGTCTTTCACCGAATTCAAGTATAGGTTCAGCTTCGCATTCAACAGTAAAAAAATGATTTCTAAATCTTAAGGGAGCTAAAGGAGGGGTTGTCCTTTCACTGAACAAAATGAAATCTCCTGCATCAATGCCAATTTCCGCACTTTCCACGGCATTGAGCCAATTTTTCTTATCACTCAAAATACGTAGACGTAAGTCCGAATCGACTTGTACAAATCCCTGACTAACTGGCGCAAGTCCAACTTCCTCAACAATCTCACGCAAGAGGGCAACAAGAGCAACTCTCTCATCATCATCTCTCTCTGTGAACCATTCGGGGTGAGCAGCAAGTGCTGCGCGATCTACGCGGCTAACTCCACCTCCAGGGAAAGCCCAGTAATCCGGGAAAGATGGGACTGTGGATACACGGCGGCAGATGAGGATTTCATCACCTCTTCGCAGCATTACAGAAGCGGATGGGCGGGGGGGGTGCGGTGTGGCACTCTCGACCCTCATGGGTGTGCGAGCATGCGACGGACTTGAAGCCTGTCGTCCCTTCGCAGTAGCATGGAGCCATGGGGAATAGAACCGCTTTCGGAAGAAGAAGCGCTTGCTTACGAGATGCGTAGTGAGAAGATGCGGCGGTTGGCAAAGGTGACATTTGCAATAATGATGACCTGTATGATGGTTACTTGGGTGGGGAAAAATTTCTTCATCGCTCTCCTTTAATTTCATCAGTCTCCGACACTTCCGCGACCATATGCGCATCAGTCATAGCACTACAAATGGAGAAGCCTACGTACATGAAATTCCTCAATTCGGCTTGGGCGTATTCCTCATGTCAGAAGAGGGGGAATGTAAATCTGCATGTTTGGCTGCACTTGAGGCAGGTTACACACATATAGACACAGCTAGAGCATATAGTAATGAGCATGAAGTCGGTGAAGCACTCAAGGAATCTGGTACTAGTCGTGAAGATGTATTCCTCACTACAAAGTTGCGGAGAATGCATGCTATCGGATATGATGAAGTGTTAGAACATTGCCAAAAGTCACTTGAGTATCTAGATACAGATTACATCGATCTCTATCTTGTTCATGCTCCACCGGAAGATGAAGCACATAGGGAGCCGGTTTGGAGGGGGATGGAATATTGTCTGGAACAAGGTTGGGTCAAAGCAATTGGAGTTTCTAATTTTGGTGCACACCACCTCGACATGATGCGTTCTTATGCGAGATATTTACCTGCAGTAAACCAAATCGAAATGAATCCTTGGTTACAGCGACCCGCCCTTAGGGCGGCTACAGAAGCGATTGGAGCCAAGGTCATGGCATATTCACCTCTGGCTCGTGGACATAAGTTGGACGACCCAGCCCTACAAGTTATCGCGGAAAGATTAGGTTGCACTCCTGCACAAGTTGCCATAAAATTTTGTCACGAGATGGGCTGTATCACTATACCGAAATCAAGTAAACCCGAACGAATCTCAGAGAATCTGGCCTCACTAGATGTTGACATATCCAGTGAAATGCAAGCTATTTCAGCGCTTGAATGTGGATATATATCGGGTTGGGATCCAACTTCCGAACCATAATTTAGGTTATTCCAAATCAGAATCCTCAATTTGGTGACCCATTCTCTCTGCCTTGGTAGACAGATAACCCCTGTTTTCATCTCCAACTCCAACAACAAGGGAGTTTCTATCAGAGACTGCAATACCATGGTTTCGCAGTTGCTCAACCTTGTCTGGGTTATTTGTGAGAAGATTAACATCAGTTATACCGACTGCTAGTAGCATATCTGCTGCGATTCTGTAGTCTCTCGCATCTGCGGGATGTCCGAGCATAACATTAGCATCAAGTGTGTCAACACCTTGATCCTGCAAGTTGTATGCCTGAATCTTTGCATGTAGGCCTATACCTCGGCCCTCTTGGCGTAAATAAATCAGACAACCCCAGCCCTGCTTACTAATTGCATCAAGCGCGGAATCTAATTGTGGCCCACAGTCGCATCGAAGTGAACCTAATGCATCTCCTGTGAGGCATTCCGAGTGAATACGAACCAATACAGGATCAGGACCTGACATTTCCCCTAAAGTCAGAGCCACATGGTCCAATCCACTTTCTTCATCATGGAAAACCCGAATTCTAAATTCGCCATGACTTGTAGGCAATTTTGCGTCAGCAGGGACATCGTCGACTTCTATTAGTGGTGTCATTAAAATCACTCCTTCTGTATACGATAATGAAATTCACCGGCTTCTTCATTAAAACTGATCAATGTGTCCCCAGTACGATTCAGTAATGCAGGTATATCTGCTTGAGTTTCCGGGTCATCGGCCATTACAAATATGATTTCACCTTGCTTCATTGATTGAAGTACACGCTTTGTCTCATGCACTGGGACAGGGCAATGAAACCCAAGCACATCAAGAGTGATATCGGCTAGAGCAGACACCATTGGCATGCCCTGAAGGCCTATCTTTTTCAATGCGACGGGGTGAAGTGAAGGGATGTCTTGAAGGACATGGATGTTGTGGATAGCCCGTGCGGGCAAAGCGTAAGACACCAACTCCCAAGGATGATTTGTCTTGGAATGAAGTTGGAGAAATGGCGTATGGATACCTGCGAATCCCATTCGCCCTCATATTTGTAGAACTGATATACTGGTGGGCTACGGATACGACGAATTCCTTCGAGCCATACCAGGCTGGAGTGGCAGTATTATGGGAATCTATTGGAAATCTTATTTGGCCTAATTCGTTTGATTTAGTGTGGCACGACACCAGTGCGCTTACTCAAATTAACATGCACAATAAGTTATTTCCTGGTGGCGAAGTAAGTGTATTCGTCTCTGATGAATGCGTAGGAATGCATGAAATTGTATTCCTTGGAGTATTGATGATGTTGACACCAGGAGTGTCAAATAAAATCAGAATTCGATCAATTGCTGGAATGGTAATCATTGTTCAAGCACTGAACTTTATTCGGCTGATGGTGCTCTATCCGCTAGCAGTATCTGGATGTGAGGGTGATATGGCCAATATGAAGGGGTGTGAAGCGCCTATGCATGAGTTTCACGAATTCATCCTAAGTTCGGGCTTTTTGGCAGTATTAGTATTCATTTGGCTTGGTTGGTATTATGTCTTAATGCGGAAAGGATTAGTCGACCGAAGCAAACAACCATCTCTAGCCGATTTAGAACAATTCAAGCATCTAAGGTTGCGAGAAAAGTTGCCAAATACTTCTAAATTCGCCATTGTTTTTTCACTACTTTTGGCAACTTGGGGGACTTGGTCATATGCTATTGATGATGAAAACCTAGAATGGAAGGCAAGTGCAAAGAACTGCGAATGGAATGACAATCTCGGCTGGATTGATTCAGATGGAAATGATTGCACAAATTCCAAGGAGAAATGGGAGGAGGTCGAAGGTCGGTCGGTCCGATCTTGGGTGTTTGGAGCGATATTCATCGCGCTATCTGTTTTCACAACAGAACCTCTCCTCGCAACCACGGCGAATGAAGAAGAATAATTATTCAGGGAGGCGTGCTCGTACTTCCGAACCTGCGAAAGACTTCCCTTTCAGGGCATCTAACGCATGTTGTGCTTTTTCTCGGTGAATCTCGACTATTGTTGCACCTGATTTTTCACTAATTTGACCAATTGCAATATCAGGTAATCTAGCTTCACTTGAGATGAATTCATGCACTGCTAATTTAGTTGATTTGGAAATATCCAAATGAATTGGAACCATTCCGAATACATCGGCGACTTCTCCCCAGTCCTGCTGTTTCCTAACTGGGTCCCTATCAACACCTTCCGGCAAGCTTGGAGGAGGTACTTCCTGAACATCCATGTTCCAAGTAGAAATTATTTTCGTCATATTAGGTGCATCTTCACCACTAACAAAAGACCATGCAACACCTTTTCTCCCCATACGGCCAGTTCTGCCTATTCGATGCACATACGATTCAGAATCTGCTGGAATGTCATAATTAATGACTAGTGTCACACCCTCGACATCTAATCCACGTGCGGCCACATCTGTAGCAACAACGATTCTTGTATTACCTTCACGGAAATCTGAGATTATACGCTCACGCTTATTTTGAGCCATATCTCCATGTAAACCAGTAGATGTGAAGCGGTGTCTATCTAATCGCTCAACAATTAAATCCACCATCCGCTTTGTATTTGAGAAAATAATTACTTGATCTTCTTTTGTGAGCGATACTAAAATTCTTCCAAGAACCCACAACTTGTTGGCTCTACCAATTCGAACCATATATTGTTCAATCTCTGGTACTTCAACATCTAAATCATCGCTCATGACATGTTCTGCATCAGAAATGAATTCATTGGCAGCTTCAAGGACTTCTTGGGGGAAGGTGGCGGAAAAAAGTAATGTTTGCTCCCTATTGACCATTCTTTCAAGGCACCAAAGAATGTCTGGGAAGAAACCCATGTCCAGCATACGGTCCGCTTCATCCAAAGCAAAATTAGTGATGTTTTCAAGATTGATATGGCCACGCTTTGTCATGTCGATTACACGACCAGGTGTACCGACAATAATATCGCACCCTGCGTCGAGTTTCGCTGCTTGCTTGTCAACATCAGTTCCACCATAAACTGTCAAAATTTTGAGTCCTTTATTGCCCTGTAACCAACTTATTTCTTCGCCGACCTGCGTTGCAAGTTCACGAGTGGGGCACATGACCAAGGCTTGAACAACCCCCGTTGGATTACAATTTTCAATAATTGGTATTCCAAAAGCAACTGTCTTCCCAGAACCTGTTCTAGCCTGACCTACAACATCCCTCCCTGATCTTGCCAAAGGAATTGCTTCTGCTTGAATCGGCGTGGCAAATTCCCAGCCTTTAGAATCAATTGCTTGTTGTATTTCGTTAGGCAAATCCCACGCTGTGAAGCGAGCGTTTGAAAGGGCATTAGTAGCAGACATTTTGGTCAGCTCAATCAGAAGGTCTCATCTTCGAGTATTTCCTTCTGCAATTCACCCATCCAGTATTTTTCACAGTTATCACGAGTCATTGCACGCCCTGTTTGGCGCACGTGCTCTTTGATGTACTGACGGAACTTGAGTAACTTGGTCCTGTTAACTCCCTTGGGTGTAATTCCATCCCAGAGATTATTGAACTGTTCACGCTTCGTATCGAAGGAATCCTCGGTCATGCTAAATCCTCGGATTCCGGCGACCAAACTCCCCTCTTTAACCGTGCCGCCTCCCCTACGGGGAGACTGGATGCCTACTGAAGTTAGAAATCATCTTCGTCATCAGAACCATAATACAGTTCATCTTGTGTTGGACGACGTGGATTATTTGACTTTGTTTCAGGCCTTTTTTCGCTGGCCTCCGGTTCTTTAAGTCGTGTTGCCGACTCAAGAGCCAATTCAGGGGGTGTGGCCATTGAACCTTCGTCTCGTTCAACTTTTTCAGCAGGAGCCAAGAATGAGTTCTTTTGTTCCTCAGTCCCTTCTAATGATTCATCGACAGTCATCTCTACAAGTATCGATTTGATTTCTTCATCTGTTTCCTGCAATGCTAATTCTGCTGCGATAGTGCGCACTTCCGCTTCAACCAATATTATAGGAAGCATCTTGATGCAATTCAAACGAATATTGCGATCTCTATGTCGTGTCCCGTCCATCAGCAGCCGCTGCATTCTGTAACTAGTTGGATCCATCTTTTTGAAAGCCTTGAGGGCCAATAGCCGAACTTGTTCATCTTCATCGAACAGTGCCATTTCTAAGGCAATTTGAGCGACCTTAGGCGCATGTTCTGCTAACGGAGTTAAGGAACGAGCGGAATTTCGGCGCACTGTGGCAGCTTCATCTTGCAGACACCACCCCACCAAATCCCATAGCGTAGCGGACTTGTGCTTTGTTAGTCGTGGCAGCAAGGCTGATGCTTGTGTCCTTAAATCGACATCTTCCTCTCGAATTAATTCATCAATGTGCATTTCGGCAACTTCAGGCCATACGCTCGCAACTTCTTTCAACGCAATAAATGCATTTTTTCTCCGAGGAGCGTGGGATTCTCGGACTTCTTTACGAAGAGTTTCTTCTGTTGCCGAGGGGAATACTGGAGCGACTGTGATTAAGCACTTTTGTGCCGCCTTTCGTACTGAATCATCGACATCATCCAACAGCTCATGAAGATGTTCAAATAAATTTGTAGATTGCTGTAATGCACAATATGGGAGGCTGTATAAACCAGCAATACGCAAGGTCGAGTCAATATTACCAAGAGCATTTTCAAGTGCATCTTGAGCCGCAGATTGTTCTTTTCCACGGACCCGAGGAAGGGCACGTATTGCATCTACTCGGGTCAACAACTTTTCCTTATCTCTCCAAATTACAGATTCAACTTTTTTTTCACCTTTGGCCAACGGAAGAATTTGGTTGAGAGGTAGGGCATCCCAAGCGCCCTCTCCTGGTCGATAAGCCAAATCGACGCTGGCCTTACGTCTCCTTCCAACTTTCAGAGGCTTTCCCGTTTTGGGATCCCGTGCAATGTAATCACGCATAAAATCGAATCCTGCCTGCATTCCGACCTTTTCAAGGCCTCCGAATATTGGCCCGGATGATTACCATGAAGATGACCTTTGTCCCGTGAGGATGATAAACTATCGAGCATATACTTGTACGTGGGAAATATGCTAGAGGATTCCGACATATCACCTGACTTAGCCAACTTATTGGCACAAACATGGAAATCGTCTTGTGAAGAATCTATTGGCTTGGAAGAAATTTGTAGAATATGGTCGTACGATCTTGGATGGTTTGAAATTCAAAAAGCGATAGAAGTAAGAACGAATCTTATTGAATCGGGATGGCTAGTAACTGAAGGTGAATATATTCGACCTGCTATCGACATTACTGGTATTGATGTGCCATTCACTTGGATGCCTGTAATGAGAATATTGGATAATCCACCACAATTTGTCAAGTCTGCTTCCGAAAATTTGGTTAAGAGGGGGAAAGAACAGGCTGATTTATCAGTTGAAACCATTGAACGAAAAGAACGACCAGTTGACCCTATTGTTGCACACATCAAGAAATTACTTGAAGAGATTTCGAAAATATCTGGTCTTGAAAAGAAGGAAGTTATGCGCCGTGCACAGAGGAAACGCAAAGCATTAGGTCCAGTAACTCTCTGGATGACATTGCTACTCGTTGCTCGTGAACAGAAACTTCCCATGCACCCTATTTTACAAAATATTTCATAGATCCTCGGAGGTTCCATTCTTCGACTGTGAGTCGAGCAAAAGGAACGTTGGAAGAAGAACTAAAGCGAGAATTAGAGAGAAGAATACAGTTATTGCAGTGACAACGCCAAAATCACGAACGACTGGCATTTCAGAAATTAGCAAAACTGCGAATCCACAGATTGTGGTCCCTGCTGACAAAACCAGAGCCACACCTGTTGAAGCATATGTTTCCTTGAGGCCAGCCCACAAATCGTCTTCCTTTTCACGCGTAGCTTCAAATCTCTTCCATACATGGATTGAGTAATCAATTCCTAAGCCAATTGTTAATGCTGTGACCATTACAGTTAGAACATTCCAATTTAGGTGCAACAAAGCCATGGCACCTACAACCCATGTTGCTGCCAGGGCTACTGGCATGACAATAATGAGGGCTGGTCCAATGCGTCGAGTCAATGCAAGTAATACAGTAAATGACACGATTAGACTTATGACTGTGGATTCTAATTGTGATTCAGTAAGGCCATCTAAGACCGCTTGTAAAGCAACCATATCACCAGAAATATGTACTTCTGCATTCACACCTGGCCACTCGGAAAACCGATCTACTGTGTCTGTTAAAGCAACTAAAACCCGCTCTGAATCTTGACTTGTTTCAACTTCAACAAGAATTTCCATGCGGATATACAATATCGAAGGTGTTGGGCCTTCATTGAAAGCAATAACTTTTGAAACACGTTCAGACCAACTTTCACCTGTAAGTGGATCGGATAAAGAATTATTTTGACTCAGATTGAACAATGCCGCTGCAATATCTCCTCCTACGAAATTATCATCTTTAGCAAGTTTTGACTCGGCTATTTTGAGGTGATGTGATTCGCCAAATATAGCGTCTCCTTCAACTGCTTCCAGTAATATTGGGTATGGACCATCATACGCAGGATGTGCTTTTGTCCCAGTAGAATGGGGGGCGACGACCCCCTGTGTTGATGCAAGCCAAGTATCTAGAAAACCCAAAGCATTCAAAAATTGACCATTATCTGGTATTGATGTAGCATCAGTTTCAGGCTCCATCAAAATGTACACAGGTTTCCATCCGGCTGCATCGTAGGAGTCATACAATTCCGTTCGGCCCTGCATGACATCCATATCTTCATCAAGGAAGTCTGTCAAATCAAATTCTGTTTCTAAACGTGCAACTGCGAAGATTATTGACCCAACTGTTAACAATGCAACTAAACCAATTACCTTTGCCTGATGGCTTCGCTGAATTTGGACCATGCCATCACTGAATTTACCGAAGCGGGCCCACTCCCTTCCTCGTTCATGATCCTCAACATCTCGTTCCATGAATACATGAAGAGCACCAACCAAAACAGTAGAAGAAACAAATGCGCAGAAAACACCGAAGGCCAAAGCAAAACCGAATGTTCTTAATGGGGGGAGTGGAGACACGATGTTGGCGATGAAAGCGGCCATGGTCGTAATTACACCAAGCGTTAGAGCGACTTTTAATGTGTCAAAACCACGCAACCACGCATTCCCTGGAGACATACCGTCTGCACGGAAATTATTGTACTGCCTTTGCAAATGAATGCTGTAATCAATTCCCAAACCGAGTACGACTGGGGCGACTGCTACTTCAAGAACAGAGAATTCAACACCAACAAGTGCCATTCCACCGTAAGTCCAAACTAGTGCTGCAGATAAGCCAACCAAGGGAAATGCAACTCCCCGTGCTGAGCGGAATGCTATTGCGAGAAGAATTACGACTACGATTAATGCCCCAACAATAAGCATTGCAAGTTCACCAAGAGTCCCTTTATTGATGTCGTAACTCATCAAATCTAAACTTGTAGAATGGAAATCAAGTGTTGTGTTATCTGATGCTTTGTCAAGATTATCTCGAATAATACTCTGATATATTTGTCGCTGTACGTCGTCCAAATTTGGAGATATCATCAACACCCATAATGTACTACTTGCAGACGGTGATGCATCGCCCGAATAATTTTCTCGATCCTGTAAGTATTCGCAGATGGGGTCGTAATTCAAATCATTATGTAACAGACTGTCTTGAATGAATGAACCTGCTGACAGTGCTCGATCATCACTCAAAGCATCACCGCAAATTGTATCTTGCTCTAAAATTCCATCTGCCAATTCCGCCCAAGAATTGTAATCCGAAAGAGTAGTTCCATTCGCATCTGATTCATCTAAAGCGAATTGAAGAATATTGGGTGCCGCGATTACGGATTCAATGTAATTTCCACCTTCCTCGGAATCAGTTATCAGTTCATCAAGCACTGATTGTTGAATTTGTAAACTTTCTATACTAAGGGCATTTGAATCTAATTCATTATCAACAGTGATGTGAATAAACATGGGCCGGGATTCGGAAGGGAAATGTGCAGACATTCTATCCTCAGCTGATTGGGCTTCAGTTTCTGGTGAAAAGGCAGATAAATCTGTATCAAACGTAGGTAGCGGATACAATTGAATACCAAGGGCAAGGGTCAGTGCTATAGAAATTAGTAGAATCGGTAGGGCTGCGCGCTCAAACGAATCAGCCTCGACAAGTGTCACCGAGGTCGTATCGTCTCCACGCATTGCTCATGCGATTGCATTTCAATTGATAAGCAGAGGGGCGAACAATCCACCGAAAGTTGGTAGTTAATTGACTGAAATTTTTCTTCACACATTGGCGAGCGGGCGTTGAAAGGCTCAAAAGGGAGAGGTCAGTCGGCGGTTCGGTCATCATGGCGATAAAGGTACTACTGGACGAAGGACAAGAACTGCGCATACGCATTACTGGTGAGAGCCACACGGCTTTGCAACTATTCCGTTCCAGACTCAATGATCACAAAGATGTTGACTATGCAAATTACTTCATTGGCCATCCTGAACTCGATGAGCCTGAATTCTACCTCCGAGTTAATAAAGGCAAAAACCCCTCGAAAATTTTGCAGACACTATGCAAAGACATAACAAAAGAATTTGATGGCCTAACTCTACCCAAGTAGGGTGATTGAATGACTCCCGCGGAAGTCGCGGCTGCTTGTGGCCTGACTGGGTACGCTTGCGAAGGTGAAGGGATTGGAGGGTTATTGAAAACCCGTTTTGAAGATTTCAGAGTCGAAGAAGTAGGTTCACCTCCAGCATTGGATAAAAAAGGACGGTTTACTGTTGTCAAAGTCACACTAACGAATTGGGAAACAAATCGTTTTTTTGGTAAATTAGCTAGAAATTTGGGTATTTCGAAAAATCGAATCTGGTTTAGTGGAACGAAAGATAAGCGGGCAGTCACAACTCAATTGGTGGTGATTGATGCCCCACAAAATAAAGTTGCTGAAATTGATATGCCTGATGCTGAAATTGAAATTCTTGGGCGCAGCCATCAGAAATTGAAATTCGGAGACCATACTGGTAATCGATTCACAATCACAGTAAGAGGTTGTGCTGATGCAGATGGAAATCCCTTGGACGCAAAAACGGCAATCGAAAGAGTCAATTCATTATTTGAGGGGATGCAAGAACGTTTGGGGAAAAATAGATTTCCAAATTGGATTGGACCTCAACGATTTGGTGCGACTCGCCCTGTTACGCCTGTTGTAGGGCGAGCAGTGGTTAATGACGAATGGGAAAATGCTGTGAATGAATACCTTGGCATGGCAGGATTGAATCAAACGGAAGAGGTTGAAAAATTCAGGGAAACATGGCGTAATTCAAAAGATGTTGAAAAATGTTTAGAAATAATTCCAAAACATCTCGGATTTGAAAGGGATCTCTTGAACCATCTTCAAAGGCGCCCTGGTGACTGGATTGGGGCTTTTAAGAAACTTCCAAAATCATTGCAAATTATGACTGTGCATAGTTTGCAATCACAAGTATTCAATCGAATTATCGGAGCACGGTTGTCCGCTGGATTAACGCTTTCATCACCAGTAGAAGGAGACGTTGTAGGAATTATACAGGATAGCGGTAAAATTGACATGGGTAAATTAGCCGAAGTTGAAGAAGAAATAATCGAACGAATGATTCGGAATTGCAAGCTCGGACGGTTGGCTGTCACGGGAGCTCTACCTGGTTCTGAGAGTATATTTTCCAATGGGAAACCTGGACTAATTGAAAAAGAAGTACTCGAAAAAATGGACCTCGCTAGTCAGGACTGGATTGTCGATGGAATTCCTAGGCTAACATCAAAAGGAAGTCGCCGGCCTTTGACGGTACCATTTTTTGACTTCAGTGTAGAAGAAGCCGGTTTCATTGAAGCATCTAGACTTTCCAGTAGAATGGAAGAAGGACCCAGAGAGGGTGAATTGTGGAATCAAGAAGGCTGTAGCATCAGATTAAGGTTCACTCTTCCGAGTGGAACCTATGCGACTGTATTAATGCGGGAATTTATGCGCGCACCATTGTCGCAGTATTGACTAAAGGCGCCCGATTTCCAGCACTTCTACTTCGCCGACGCCTGATATTGCACGAATTGCATCTTCAAAGATATCGACTGTTCCATCCCCTTCCTGAATTACACAGTGTGCTTCAACAAACTTCAACCCGAAAGCAAGCGGCTTAGTTTCTACCATTTGGACTTCACCAACTTCACTCGCCAATGATTTCATTGAGTTAGCAATTTTATCTGCATCTGCATCATCCACATCAGGATTACACATGATTTTGTATTTGACTGCAACCTCTCCCATTAAAATCACCTAATTAGGGGCCTTGGAATTGACATTCCTTGTTTTCGCAAAAATAAATCACTGCTTGATTACGGCAGAGCTCAGAACGACCAATTGGTTCACCACAAGATGGGCAGGGGAATGATGTGCTCTTTCCACCCGTAAGTGGGACGCCTGAGGCTGAGCATTTTTTCGCGCGCTTCTGCATGATTTACCCTCTAGCGGCCCGGCGACCAACTCCTCCTTAATATGGTTGACCGAAAGGCAATGATTTGTGAATTCATGAATTTAAGACTGTTAGATACCCATCTCGACCTGTTGAAACTATCTTTTGACCTCGATATAATCTGCACCAGCCATTCTCTATTACTATGGTGTCGCCATTTTGAATTGAATCTGCTTGTCTGCCCCACAGGACAAGTCCAACGCATCCAGTTTGATCCCGGCCAGAGGCTGCAGAGAGGATACCTTTCCAGCTACGGGACTTTACAGTCCGGGCGGGATATTTATGGAAAACTACTAACTCAATTCGATCTACTCTTTGCCGAGACTTCAAACTAGTAACTGTTGTTACAATATGAGATTTTGATTGATTTGAGATATTTTTCCTGCACAATCTACCATTGATGGGCCCTACGAGTGAATGACGGGAGTCTCCGCGTACTTGCGCTGCACTCATCCCAACTGCCATCGTTCTGCCACCTTGAGCAATAGAAACAAACGTCCAGTGTACACTAGGTTTCCCTAGGGAGTTAAGTGAAAGTGAAAGTGCTAATCTTTCTTACGAACTATTCTAAAACCAGTTTTAGCTGGCTTTTCATCGTCCTCAACATCACTTCCATCCTGAATGATTCCTGTAGATTCCAAGTGTATCTCTAATTCTCTGGTGACAGATATTCCACGCGATTTTTTCTTTGACTTTGGAAGTTGATTTTTACATACAAGATATACTTCTGAAGACGAGTTCCGGGAAGCATCAGGGGAGAAACGTTGCACCCGTGAAAAGCGATTTTTTGCTGCATTAACAATCCCTTCAATTCCTGTTCCTTGGAAAATTTTTGTCACGAATGAACCCCCTGGTGCGAGTAAAGGTAATGTGAAATCGAATACCATCGCAACTAATTCCAAGGATATGGCTTGATCGCGGTCATATTGCCCTGTAAGGCTGGGAGAAATATCACTGACTATTGAATTGAATAAACGGCGTCCCTTTCCTGATGGAATTGGGAGGTGTTCACCATTTACACATTCCCCTTCATTAAGCAATTCAGCGATTCGATCTTGTGTATCTGGATTTTTGATATCACCAGTCAGTAAATGGGCACCGTCAATAGGTGCAGAGGCAAGCAAATCTACGCCTATCACAAGGCCCTCTGATCCAGTGGTTTCAACCGCAATTTGAGTCCATCCACCAGGGTGACAGCCCACATCAAGTACTAAGTCTCCTTCTCTGATGACTTCAAACCGATTTTGAATCTGTTGAAGTTTGAATGCAGATCTGGCTCGATATCCCTTCGAACGGGCTTGTTTTCGCCAAGTATCTCGTTGATGGGCCTGAAACCAACGCTTGCTCAACACACTCACCCAACCCTCGGCCGTGACATCGATATGTAAATGAGACCCGAAGAAAGCGATTATTTCATGCGGACTGTGGTGTTGGTTGCGTTAGCCACTGTTTTACTAACTCCATTTGCGAGTAGTACAAATGGTACCCAACCAAATTCAGAAAGGGAAGTCACAGGAGGGCATGCAATCCTAATGGAACACTATACTGCCACATGGTGTGATTCATGTGCAGAAATCGATCCATGGATCACAGATTTCACCGATACACACCGTGGACGCGTTTACAGAATTGCGTTACATCCAAATGATCATGATCCATTTGGTACTCTCGCTACCCATCAAAGAGTTTTCATGAAAAATGCTGGTAACCAAACACCATTGCCGACAATTTGGTTTGATGGTGGAGATGAATTGCAAGGGGTCATGACCTACTCACAGGTTTCCGATGCGTTACTCAATGCGGAATATAATCGAGAGAGAGGGCATGTTGTCAAAATGCGTTGGAACGCATGGGTGGCCGATGATGATTCAAGTACTGAAAGGATCGAAGTGATGTTCGATAACGAATGGCCTGAAAATACATCACTTACCCTTTTCAAAACTGAAACGAAAGTTCATGATTCAGAAATCGCATCGAATGGAGTTGTAACCCATTATGATGTTGTCACAGACATGTTTGTCACAAATCTAAATGCTTCATCTCCAAATTTTTTACTAGATTCTAATACTTCAGAAATTTGGTATGAATCAAGTACATCATATTCTCAATCCGATGGTTTCGATTCAGTTATTGGCTTCGATATCCAAGGTAATGCCGATGGATATGTTGCGGTCTTTGAAAACCAAGGTGATGTGCTCGCAGTCATAGGCATCACTGGAAACGCTAACTCTCCGGAAAATTCCTCTAACAATACAAATTTGGCGTTATTTTTCTTATTTGGTGCCTTGGCAGCATCATCCATTGTGACATATCGGAAACCCCAAGAATGACATAGAAGTATTTCACTCTCTCGATTCCATGCTCATTTTATGCTTATGCAAGACTTCATAATCTCTCAGGTAGAAACTAATATCGATGGAATATACACCTGAAGAAGATAGAGAATGGGAACAAGAGAGCGTTCAAGTTGAAAGGGAATGGTTGGTTGAATACGTCTTAGATATACCTGAAGAAGGGGAAGCTGTTCGAATGATTACCATCTTACGTGGCGCACAAATGTCTGATGTCCAAAGTAGACTATACGACATTCTACGTTCCCAGTATGCATCTCATCAAAGACTGGATGTTACAGTCATTAGGATGGAACCCGTAGACATGCGGACGGATGTTGCTATGTTCGAAATTGGTGGCACATACCAACCGTAATCAGCGTTTTCGGCGCTTCGACTTTTTACGGGTTTTCGACTTGTTTTTCTTGCTAGAAACTTTCGATTTAACACCACTTGATGTTAATTCATAATCTTCATCATCAGCATCCATCTTCTCTTGAGTGATACTCTTAGATTCCTTTGTGACTGATACTGATTTTTTCACTTTGGTTTTCTTTTCATTGACCTTTTCCTTAACCACAGGAGGATCAGATTCCCAAATACC
>Ga0066836_10000123_pt1 | contig 30599 bp, 22 predicted proteins | sample ETNtaG_18_FD_71568 | JGI IMG/M metagenome (GOLD analysis project Ga0066836, IMG submission 71568) | Marine microbial and viral communities from oxygen minimum zone, Eastern Pacific Ocean - ETNP201302SV91 | ecosystem: Environmental > Aquatic > Marine > Oceanic | place: Pacific Ocean: Eastern... | reverse complement strand
TTCTTACGAATCCGGTCTTGTATTTCGACACAATCATCCTGCCCGATAAGTGGGTTAGCATCGGGTCGTTTGGAACTGCGGCCGGACTTCACAGTGTCCGAGGAGCCACAGAGTCTTGAAGAACCCTCGTTCACAGGGTGTCTCTCCCATGCCGATGCCGATTCGCCCCCCGACCCTCGAGGATGCGGTTGTAACAGCACGGTATCCGTTCATGCCACAGGCAAGATTGGCGATTAAAGCCCATATGTCGGCGAACAAACTTGACATCGATGCTTTAGTCGAAACTGATTGGCTAGAAGCAGTACGTGAACGAGCACGAGTTAGGTTGGTTGAATCTATTATGCACAAGGATATTGATGGAACGACATCAATTGACATCCATACCCCTTATGGGCAAATGGTTGAATGCCTTTCATTTTTGTATGCAATGGTAACTGTTTGCTCATCCTTCGACGAACGCTTATTGGGTCGATGGGCTGAGGGTGAATCTAGTAGGGCGGATTATCTATGGGGGACAGTCGAACGTCCAGAAGTATTCAAAGAATTAGCCTCCAGTTATATCTCAGAAATTAGATTGGGTGAGGATGGGAATTGGGAGATACCACTTATTGATTACATAGAATTGTGTCCAAAAATAAGTGGACCATATTGGCGTCTACCTAACCGCCCTGTACGAAATGGTTGGGTTTCTATGTCTCCATCAGGCAAGGAAAACAGTCAGCAGCGTTTAGCTAGGCTTCTGAAGGAAAGAGTCCGTTCGGTGTTAATTGAAGATTGTCGTGAAAGGATGGATCGGATGGATGAGAATTTCGCAGGGAAAATGGCAGAAGAAGTAGGAAGAATTGTTGGGCTTTTGCAGCATCAAGCTTCTCAGGAAATATCCTTTACAGCAGCAGATGAAGAAGACTGGCCACCTTGTATGCGAGAAATTTCAATGCAATTAGCCCAATCCGTAAACGTCAATCATGTAGGGCGCGTGTTCTTAGCTAGCATTTCCCGGTTGATTGGTTTGTCACAAGAAGAAACCCAGGGATTTTTCAAGAACGCCCCGGATTACTCCGAAGAAACAACACGTTACCAAATATCCCATGTTTACGAGCACGAGTACACCCCCCATGGTTGCTCAAAGTTACAAATGAGCGCGTGCTGCCCAGTGACTCGTGGCGATGTACATTCTTCATTATGTAGCAAAGAGTGGTTAGATCATCCAATAAAATATCTACGGGCACGTCAACGTGCTAAACATAGACAAGAAAGTGCAGAGAAAAAATCCCCAGAAGGAGAGAATCAGACGCCCCAGTAACGGGCAGTCTCTTGACGTGTAGACCAACTTCTAACTGCCGTACGGACAGCCCAGAAGATGAATATGGCAAGCATAGTTTCGCCCCAGTCTGCCATAACGGTTGACACATCATACTCGTATCCTTCACCACCTACAATTCGAATTGCAACATCAAGTGCAGCACTTGACATCGTCCATAGCACTCCACCAAATGCAATAATCAAGATAGTTCGACCAGTGAATTTACCTTTTCTAACACGTAAAACCATTAGCGAAAGAGCAAAAGAAAGAGCCCCCACCACAATCCAAGTTAATGATTCACGCATAACTTGCAGCCCCAGAAGAAATAAATCAGTATTTTCAATCCCTTCACTATATGTGTCATACCCAGAAACAATAGCGAGAAGTGTAGCGACACCGGTCACTGACCACAATAATGAGGAAAGAATAGCAGCATCTGCAGATTCCCTCATTTCTCGCATTAGTCGTTCAAGTTGTTGTTCAGCACCAAGCCCTTTGAATAGAAGATAAATCCCAAGTAATAATGGCATTGAACCAATGAGAATCGCCCCATTAGGCAAAATCATCCCCAACCCCAGAATCATTAATATTACTGCGAGGGGGACAAGAAGCTTTGCTCGCCACCTCGGGTCTTCTATTGCTTTTACAATGTAGTAGTATGTTCCTTCGATACCTTTGGATTGGCGTACAATTATTTTTTCAACGTGATCAATAGACAATCGACTTGAAAGAATTGGTAAAATAGATTCATCTTCCATTCCATCAGTAACCAATATTCCACGATCGGGCTGAAATTCAGATATTACATCTTCAAGTTGCTGAGCAATAATTCTATCAGATTTCACTCCGACCTTTTCATCACCAGTCAGAATAGCAATTTCTACTTCATCAGCAGGTTCAGCTTGTTCGATTAATAAGTCGTGATGATGAAGTGCTCCAAGTATGGCATTCGTATCACTTTCTTCAGGATCTGCAATACCCAATCGTAATGCTGCAGTCAAAACTTGCCGCCGCCCAATAACAGATCCTCGTATCCCAGCCTTGACCCCAAGATCGTTATCACGATCAACAGTCATGACTAATGTGCGGACCATTTTGAATACCCCCTCGCGGCTCTCCTGTACCCATGAGAAGAGAGAGTATGATTTCAATCATTGGACTGGTAGTAGCCCTCATGATGTAAATGTGAAGTCAGACATACAACTTGGGCATGTGACTTTTATTGGCCGGGTTGCAGGTATTCCAAGGGCTGAGCCACAACTTGGACACATCACCGCATTTGCAATTTGTGAACGTCTTGCAACGGCCTCTTTACTAGGATCATAACTTGGTCTGTAACGACTCGCATCTGCAATGTAATTTGCAGATCGAGATCCTTGCGGGGGCGCATTGGCAGGCGGAATTGTGGTATTGCTAGGCCCCCCCCCTCCTCCTTTCCATGCTTGGTATTGTGATTCAACTTCAGCAGCAGACATTTGTTTTCCTCGTCCGATTCTGTCGTAGGCTAACAAACGTTCGTATTCATCCATCGCATCAATTTCACGTAATTCAGGCTCAGACAACATAGCACTCGCATATCTCTGTAAGTATTATTTTTTAGCAATTCCCGCTAGAAGTTTAAGGATATAACTTTCCCATTTCCGGTAGAAAGCAAGGCCATTGTATTAACTAGTTACCACAATCTGGTATTGAATGTATTGAAATAGGATGACTGCCGGGAAAAGGTCCGAGGGAATTTAATGGGTATCCTACCTAAGAAGCGTATCGATTCAAAGTTGCGCCAGCAATCATCATCCAGAAGCCAAGCGGCTCGTAATCTACGCTGCTCTGAAGTTATGGAAGAACCACGAATTATAAAGGCAACATCCTCAGTTTCTATGGTCATTCATCATGTAACGGAAAATGAATGGGATCATGTTTTTCTCATCGATGAAAATAAACTTCCAGTTGGACGAATTCATGCTGTTGATTTGTTGAAGATGGTTGATTTGAAACGAGTGAATAGAGATATGGTTTGGGCTGAAGCGATTCCTGCAACTCAGTGTGTTAGTCAACCACCCTTGAGTGTTAAAGAAAATACACCTTTGCTAAAAGCAACAGTGCTCATGCTCACACACGATTTGAATCAATTAGCAGTTGTTGATTTCGAAGGCGCAATAGTTGGTACAATTACACCTTCTATAGTTGCTCGCCACCTACCTAGGTACATATTATGATGGCTTTAGATGCGGTTCTAATGCAGAAAGAAGAATTTTCATTAATTCCATTCCTTCCAATTCCACCCCAGGGGCGAATCGAATTGAAATAGCAGTCTTCGCTTCAGTTCCAGAATTTCTAATAGCAATTGAAATTGCACGACTTTCTAATTCCCCAGTTAGAAGTAATAATGATTGTTCACCTTCGATATTAATACGATTTAATTTGCATTTGCACCATTCTTCAGACAATGAATGTGCTAAATCAGACAACTTATTTTCGCCATCCCATTTCTTTCGTTCACTTGGACTTATTGAAACTCGTTTCTTCCAACCATTTTGAAATGCAGATGGGCCCACACTTTGCATTAAACAACCTCTAGCAAGAAGAGCAGCAAGCATGGTTCCAACCCCATCTCCAACTAAACTCCAAACATCTTTCTTGTTAGAGTATGGCGATGCCAGTACTAAGTGACCTGAATCTTCGGATCCAATGACCGCAGGAATTCTCTCATCAAAAAAAATTCTTTCAGCGTTTGAGGAAAGTGCTGCAGAAAGCCATCGATCCCCAACAGCAGTAGTGATTGATTGATGATTTTTTTTCATCCGATTCAATCCAGAAACTAGACCTAGATCACTTTCTATGCTAGTAGCCACTTGCCAAGACCTCTTGTCAGTGATAGTAACAGCTCTGAGAATATCATCACATATTCGATCACCATCGACCACCTTTATGCCATCAGATGTGGCTTCAATTAGAAGACATCGATCGCCATCTCCATCTAGAGCAGCACCAATTATTTGCCCCTCTTTCCAAGTATTATCTTCAGACATTGCAAGTGCAGAAAGAAGATCGTGCTGTTTACCAAATGTCTCATCTAATAATTCACTTAAGGTCCAAGAATCAGTGGGGGATAAGCCACCTGCCCCCCCATTTTGATTGATTGGAACTGAATTTCTACTTACTTCAATTACAGGTAAACCATAACGAACCAAATCATTTGATAACCAGTTACAAGTAGCCCCCCCTGAACTATCCAAAAGAATACCTTTTGATGGAATTACTTGTAGTGGTTCTAATTCTTGCAATTTAATTCCAAACAGATTTTCAAGCGAATCTAGTCTTTGTAGTATCATTCGTTTATAGAGTTCTAATCCGTCAATATCTTCTAGTGTTATACCTCCGTTTTGAGGAGTGGGAATACCACCATCAGCCAATGACCAAGCAAGTGATGAAATACGATCTTCGGTATCCGGCATTGATTTGTACCCATTTTGATCAAATAATTTGACACCAGAATCAGTTGCAGGATTATGACTTGCAGTAACCATCATCCCTGCATCTGCACTAGCACCAAGAATTGCATAATGCAACCCTGGAGTGGGTAATTCTCCGATTTTTAGAGAACGACATCCTGCTGCAAGCAAACCTGATTCCAAAGCATCTACAAGTTCTGCGTTTCCATCACGCCGGTCCCAACCAATTAACACAAGTGGCGAGTCTCCAATTGTCTCACAAAGGTACAACCCTGTTGCTTCTCCAATTATTCGCATAGAACGATTACTTAGCACCCGGTTATCAACTAAAGCAATCAAGGCGCCTTCATCAGTCCCCTCAAATGATTCAATCCTACCTCGAATGCCATCAGTCCCGTGGAGACGACGATGTGCCATATATTCACTCTCGCAATATAGAATCGGTTTCATGTGCTCCAGAAACAGTGATATTAGGCCAGACATTACAACCAGCTCCCAGTATAACACCTGGATTGCAAACAGAATTACACCCGATCTGAACATTTTCCCCAAGAATTGCACCGAATTTTCTTAGTTCACTATCTATCGGATCCCCCAATCCCCGAATCCAAATATTCCGCCCATCATTTCGTAAATTTGAGAGTTTACATCCTGCACCTAAGTTCACACCTGAACCTAGAATGGAATCTCCTACGTAATTGAAATGCGGGGCCTTTGCCTCAGGCAATAGTAAACTGTGCTTTATCTCTGAGGCATGCCCGACAACTGCTTTTTCACAAATCCAAGAATGACTTCGGACAAGTGCTCCATGACGTACTTCTCCGGAAATGTATGCGGGCCCTTCAATTAGAACACAAGGTCCAATAGATGCATTTTTTGTTATATGCACAAACCCTTTGGATTCATCAATAGTAATTGTTTGAGACGCTTTGATTTCATCTGGAATGGATGATCCTAATACTTTCAATAGCATTTCTAATTGCTTAGCAATCCCTGAGTTTTCAGTTTTATCTAGCAGTGTCCAGATAGGCCTAGAAGTTGGCAATGTTAACCCCTCCACTGAATCGCCAACAGAGGGAAACAGAGCTATTGCAGAGAGGTCCATCAAGAGGTCGGACGCGGGATACCCGCTTGAGGCTTTGCGGAGAAAGCAATCTCAATTTAGTGCTTTAGGAGCAGAAGAAAGGACCCCCTCTCCGGTTCCTTTAGCAAACTGCACAAAGTTTTCATTGAACATATTTGCCAATTTGTCTGCAGTTGCATCAAATGCAGACGGGTCACTCCAAGTATCTCTTGGGTTCAATATTTCCGAAGGCACGTTGGGACACGACTGTGGTATTTCGAATCCAAAACGGCTATCAGTCAGAAATTCAACATCGTTGAGAGTACCATCAAGTGCAGCATTCAGTAGAGCCCTAGTCCAACGAATTTTTATTCGCTTTGACTTACCATAGCCACCATTAACCCACCCTGTATTGAGTAGCCAACATTTAGCTCCATGTTCACTCATTTTTCCAGCAAGAAGGTTTGCATATACACTCGGGTGCATTGGCATAAATGGGGCCCCAAAACAAGCAGAAAATGTGGCTTGCGGCTCCTTAACTCCGACTTCGGTCCCAGCAACTTTGGCAGTATACCCTGATATGAAGTGATATGCTGCTTGTTCGGGATTCAACTTGCTGATTGGAGGCAATACTCCAAATGCATCACATGTTAGAAAAACAACATTTTGTGGGTGACCTGCCATGCTATTTTCTGTTCGGTTTGAGATGAATTCAATAGGATATGAACCACGAGTATTAGCAGTTTTGGACCCATCTTCAAAATCAGGAATTCCGTTTTCATTAAGGACAATATTTTCTAAAATTGAGCCAGGCATCTTAGTGGTAGCAAAAATAGCAGGTTCATCTTCTTCTGATAAATCAATTAATTTCGCATAGCACCCTCCTTCGAAGTTGAACACTCCATCATTCGACCAACCATGTTCATCATCCCCAACCAAAGCCCTCTTTGGATCTGCAGATAGTGTTGTTTTACCGGTACCAGAAAGTCCAAAGAAAACAGCAGTATTTTCTCCAGTAGTATTGGATGAGCAATGCATTGGTAATTGCCCCTTAATTGGTAATAGATAATTCATTATTGAGAAAATAGATTTTTTTATTTCCCCAGCATAGCGCGTCCCTCCAATAAGCACTAATTTCTGTTCAAATGAGACCATCACGAACGCTTCTGAATTAACATTATCACTCACAGGGTCCGCTAAGAAATGCGGTGCGTGCAAAATTGTAAATTCAGGAATATGTTTTTCTATTTCAGCAATACTTGGTCTAAGAAACATATTGCGTGCAAAATTTGCGTGCCAAGCATTTTCCGTCACTAATCGAATTGCTAATCGTTCATGAGGGTCAGCCCCACAATGCAGGTCTTGGACAAAAAGTTGATTTCTTTTATTGAGATAATTCTTTACTTTCTCTCGAAGATTATTGAAAATTGAAGTAGAGGTTGGGACATTAACATCACCCCACCAGATGTGTTCTGCAGATTCGCCTTCTTTTACAATGAACTTGTCATTAGGGGAGCGCCCTGTGCGTTCTCCTGTTTCTGCTACCAATACATTGTGAGCTGAAAGAACTACCTCATCACGTTTTAGAGCAATTTCATACAATTCTTCCCATTCTTGATTCCAGTGCACATGACCTACTGGTTTCAATCCATGGGCCTCTAATCCAATGGGTCCGTGCATATTAGCACACCCAATATGGGGGAGCGGCATACTATCGTCGCCCTGACGGACGTTTATAGTGCATTTCGGAAAGAATAGTGGTATCCCGATTCAAAAAAACATCTCGTGTTAATGGGAAATAAGGATAATACCATCCAATGTGTTATTGTTCCATCTAGTTTGGCAAAGGGCATGGCGGAGGAAGAGAAAGGAGAGCAACCTCCATCTTCTGTCAAAGATCGAATCATCGATAAACGAGCTTTTTCCATAAAAGGCGGCATTAATATTGATGCATTTCTTTCAGATGATAAATTAAATTCGGCTAAAAAACCAGCAGAAATTGGTGCCTCACCAACCGATGCAACCCTAGGAGCCCTTCCTGAAATGAGTGAAGTTACAGAAGAGGATGAGGCTGTAGGGGATATTTTCGATCCATTTGAGAGAGAAGTGGGGCCCCAGCCGGGGGATATTTTGAGTGATGGGACTGTATACATGGTTCCAGAAACGGATACTATTACGGAAATTGCTGTTGAAGGAGAACGACGGTTACATTGGGCCCTGATGGTAACAATGATTTTTGTTTACAGTTTGGTTGGATGGCTCGTTGCAACGGCTCTTTCTCCAATAACGGCTACTGCTGGATTAATTGGATTGGCAAGTTTAGGATTTGTATTGGGTGAGCGATGGATTCCGGACAATGGAATGCATTTGCTTGGAGTAACATGGGTCATTATTTCAATGAAGTTACTTTATGGATTAGTAATAGATGCTCATCATTGGGGTTGGATTGATACTCAATCATTGGGTATATTATTGATCACATTGGTTGGAGTAAACATTCTATTGGGGTACCGCCATGAACATGATGCAATAATGGCGCAAGCAACTCTAGTATCGCTAGCAATAGCCTCTGCTGCGGGTTCTATTGGAGGAGAGTTGGGAGTCGCAGTAATGATTCTACTTGCAACAATGTTGTTGCATGGACTCGCATTACATCGTCAAAGTGGAAACTTGGCCTCTTTAGGAATTGCCACTAGCCACCTTTGGGTTGGCCTTCATGCAATTCAATCAAAACCACTTCAAATTGGCGCATTAGAGATTTTACCATTACATGATCCAATGCCTCTTTTTCTTCTAACATTGGCAGTAACAGGGGTTAATGGAGCCATGGCTGCCCGATTTGCAAGGGAAGAAAATTGGTTTAGTAAAGGAATTTCAATTATTGGCCTTGGAAGGCCAGGTTTGTGGGGTGTTTCAGTCGGCCTCGGCATGATTGGCGGATTTTTGTTGCTGGCTAGCGGCCGCGATACTACGGGTTACGCATTGGGAATATTGATGACATTACTTGCAGTTTACAGCGGTTCCTATCTTGTTGTAAGGGGCGTTGAAGCAATGCAGGTGCTGAAGCCTCTTTGTGCATCACTACCATTCTTGCTCGCGACCTTGATTCTGCAAGAAACAAACAGTCAAGTGCCTCTTTCTGGTTACGAATGTTTTGCGATACTTTCAGCAATTGTTGCAATTGGAATTTTACTGAAGCACCAATCAAATGTCACAGATCGAGTTCTTTGGATCGGTAGCTTGGTTCTAATGTTGTTACTGATAATATTGATTCCATCTGAAACTATTTCAGAGGGTGGAGATGAAGGATTGTTACTACTCTCATCATTTGCAATTTTACATTTGGCCACAGCAGTGTTAGCAATTCGGCGGGATTCACCCAGCATTGCAGGAGTAACGGTTCTTGCACCATGGATGTGGATGTTTATACATCGATTATGGACGAGTTCACTACACAATTTCTCTCAAGCCAGAAACATTGACATTAGTAAATGGGATACAATATACCTTGATCCAAATTATGTTGTATTTTATCTTGCAATTGCAACATTATTACAATATCCGGTAAACCTTCGTCTTGGGGATACTGGTGTTAATTTAGCAGGCAAATTAGTGGGTGCCTCAGAATTATCGGCAAGATTGCGTGACTCTGGAGCACTTAAATTATGGAATTTAGGATTAATATCTGGATTAGCAGTTTGGTTAATGATATTCAATACAATCGATGAAATAGGGTGGTATGCTATTGTTGCCTTTTCCACTTTAGCAGCAGTACATGTTGGTGCAGAGGCTCAAGGGAAACATCAGGGCAATCCTCGTCTGATTTTGATATTATTAGCAATTGTACTGGTTATCTTACAATGGAATTTAGGGTTAAGTGGAATCTGGGTAATAATTTTGACTATTTCGTCGTTAATTATAGCATATTCTCGCAGTAAAGAAGGTCCAAACTCTGCCCTATTATCACTCATCATGTCATTACTTGCTTTACAGATTGCCCTTTTCGCATTGGATAGAAACATATCTTCCTCCTTAATTGATCCCGAGCCGTTTTCTCGAACTGAAACTGGAATAGTAATGCTGGCTTCAGGTATATCCTTGTTGGTAGTCTATCTTCCAAGAGCAAGTGAATTGGAGAAAATTTTGCAACCTGCGATTGCTGCTGTTACAATGCTAAGCGTCCTCATATGGGCAGTGTCATCACAAGAAATTCATTGGTCACAATCAACTATTGCTATTGCACTTTTTGTCATTACGGCAATGTTCCTTGCAGCCCAAGGTGAACTAAGATCTGAATTAAAACAGGTCAGTAAACGAGAATTACGATTACAATCGATGATGCGGAAAAGGCAAATTGCTGAGATAATTACAACAGAGAGCTCGGGTCGAGAAGTATCAACCCAATTGGTGTCGACAAATTCAGATTTGAGTGTCACAGATGGGTTACCTGAGTTACTACCCCCTATGCGAAATGGAATTGAATTAGCGGTAAATGAAGAACAAACCCCATTGGATTTAGAGCATAACTCACAATTATTCCATTTCGCTGATGAGAATTTAGCGAAGAAAGCAGCAGAAGATCCAACTGGGGAATTAGCCCGTTCAATATCTCAAGCTATTTCTACTGGGAATGTAAAAATGGCAGATTCAGAGTTATATTCACTCATTGAGAAGCAGAGAAAGAGAAGGCGCAGGTCGGGAGCACAGGGATCTGAGCAGATGGATTTGTTAATTGGCGATATCCATCACCGACCGGTAATTGTCATTTCTTTTATTGTAGTAACAGCGTTAGCAGCATCTTGGTTTGCTTGGTTCGATGGCACATTGAATTCAGGTTTACTAATGTTAGTTACCATATTCGCTCTTTCATTAACTTGGATATCAAGACAACGGGCTAAAGTCCAAAACCTTAGAATGCCTGATTTGATGGGAATCGAAACACCTTTTGCAGTAACAATGATTGCATTGGGACTGATATATTTGGTAGGCCATTTCGGAAATTTTAGTTCGCCATATGCACAATTGGATTTACTTGTTTTGTCCTTCGCTTTAGTATCACTAAGTGGGATTTCACTTTATGGTCGTCAAGATTTAGCCTGGAGAATACCTAGTGCAATCGAATGGGTTTTACTAGTTTTAATGATGACTCGAGCATTCGGAGCAATATTCTACAATGCAGTCCCATTCCCATTGAGTGTTGACCCACTTGATTCAGGGTATCCCACAATTGATTGGATGTTACCTTGGCTTTTCCATGAAGGTGTGTTGCTATTATTGGTATGTGTATGGGAATGGATTGAAGGCTATCGACGAAAGAGTAGCATGGGGGATCATAGGGGTGCAGCGGGTCGAGGTTTCTTTGCATTAAGCGTAGTCTTTGTGTCAACAGGTCCAGCAGGATTTCTTGCATCCATCTTTTGTCTTCGCAGATCTTTTGATTGGAAACAACCTGCTGGTGCAGCAATAGCGATACATGCTACTTTAGCCTCACTTTTAGCCTTCAGAGCATGGACAGAATCAAATTTGTATCAATCAACCTTGGAATGGGTTGTGTTAGGTTCAGCGATCATAATGGTTGCAGCCCATGTGTATACTGTTTTCATGAATTTACCAAAATGGACAACAGCATGGTTGTGGAACGCACATATTTTGCTCCCTATTGGGATATTGGCAATTGTTGGTTGGTCGTATTGGTTAGTTATTGGTTGTTTATTACTGTCATTGGTTACATGGGTTGGCGGAATTCTACAATTGCGTAGAGGAATGCGTGTCGCTGGTGCATTTGACCTTGCTCTTTCAATTGCGATATGGCTCTTGATTATGCAAGATGATGTTCTTAATTCACAAAATATACTTGTCATGCTTTTGGCCCTAGGAATTGAATTAGGAATAGTTGCTTGGTTGGGCACTCGCCACCAATTGCAGTTATCCCAAGATTAAGTGGAATTCACGAATAAAAGCGTGCGAACGTTGATGCAGGGGAGCCCTTGAAGGCACTATGTGAGCGGCTCTTGGATATCAGATCGTCCTGAGGCGGAAGAACATCCAGTTGTGCCTTTAGGTTTCAATGAAATGGCTGTACCAAGAATGGCAATCCTAACAAGTATAGGAACAGTAATTGTCATTTTAGTGGCCTCGATTTGGATTGGAATTGGAACATGGTCCTTTTTGAATCAATTTGATAATACTTTTTCTTCAAATGCAGTAAACGAAGATGATATTCGAGTAAATGGTCGATGGACATGGGAAGCAACATTACTTTTTGATGAATGTGATTCAAGAGATGGAGATTGGAACTGGCCAAGCAATTTATCATCCCAAGATGATACATTTTGGTTTCCAGGAGAGTTAGAATGTGTGTGGGCCCATCAAGGTCAAGGCGATTATGCCCACCTAGCGATTCATAATGTTGATGATAGCAATGTTTTACCCTTGGCCCTTGAAGTAAATCATGAAGCAATCAGTATTGATGGCCAAGGCCAAGGGATATTACTTCAAATTGAAGCAGGTGATGCAGTTGTATTGCCTCTAAGACTAGAGGCAGATGTGGATGAAACCCTATTCACAATCAGTGCATCCCACGTTTCACTCTCTGAAGCTGTAGTACAACTTGATGTTGATTTGTACAATGATGGTAGCGACAAAGATAGACATGCACGTAATGAAAGGTTGAATGTAGCATATACAGTTTGGAATGCAGATAGCGATGAGGAATTAGATTCAGGAATTTTGCCTGCAACCGCTGGAGAAGACCCAATGTGTAATACACCAATACCATGGGTTTGCTATATCGAGGGATTTGGCTGGGGGTTGGTTGGTTTAGATGCTGATGTGCTTGAATCAGCGACTCTTTCGGGAACCACTCACACAATTTTACTACCCCCAGACTTAGCCTATGGAAATAGTCAGGGGCATGAATTGCAAGATAGCTGGTTGCGATTTGAGCTAGAATTGGAGCAGATTTTTCTCTGATTGGCCAAGGGAAAGACCCATTTCTTTTGCCTCTTTCTACTAAGCGTGACAGTCATTACCCCAGTAGTGATGCTGGCTGATTCTAATGCTCGCGAATATGCTGATTCATACACTCTCTCCCAGTCCAGTGTAGAGGGGCCCGATTTGCGCATGACAGACTCTATGCGACGTCTTGCAACACCTTGGAACGTAGCAATATCTAGAACTAATTTGATAGATCCTAACTCTTTACCTGAAGGAATAATTCTTGACCCTGCTTGTGGGAGTGGAACGCAATTAGCAGCTCTGTGTGTTGCCCTAAATCGACCAGGTTTAGGTGTTGAGCTGTCTGGTGAAGCGGCGCCAATTGCAGCAGTAAATATTGAAGAAGTAGGTAAATGGGACAAAGCAAATTGGCAAATTGCAAGCAGAATTATATGGGGCGATAGCATTTCTGCATCTAAAATCATGTATTCATATTCAGAAAGTATTGGGAAAGAGAATCCCCTCATTTCTTTACTTCATATTGATCCAGCACGACCACCTGATGCTCAAAAACATACAATTGATGAAATGGAACCACCTTTAGATAAATTATTAGCTGCTTGGGCACCATATCTTCAAACAGGAAATTTCTCAGCACCTGCTCTAATTTTGGATTTATCTCCAAGACTTTCTGAAGACCAGCAAAAGGAAGTAGAAACAATTGTAGATACTATTTGGCCTGAAGCTGAAAAAACGTGGCAATGGGCTACACAAGGACGCGGACGGATAGATCGACTTTCACTTTGGGTGGGAGCGGTTGCTAGCCCACATCAGAACCGGCTGATCCGTCTTTCAAAAACAGGTACTCCTAAATTACTAGAAGGCTCTAAGGAAACCCCAATTTCTGATATTAAAAGTGCTGAAATCGGTGAACATTTGACAATTGTGGACCCCTGTCTAATCGCCAGTGGTTTGGCAGAGTCGTGGAAGAATATTGCTACATCAAGTGAATCAAGGTGGTACACGATCACAGGTAGAAGGCCAATTTTGATTACCTCAGAGCCCATATTATCGAGTTATCATGAATTACATATTCAATTAGAAACATATGATATGATTCATTCATTTGTTCAAATTTCAGGTGAAGTAGTCGCCCACGTACCTCAATTAGAACATCACTTGATATCCAACATTGCACAGGTAGCGGTCAAAGTAGGATTATCCTCTCTTAAATTACGTTGTACAATTGATCCTGAAATACAGCCTCAAATGCAGTCTGAAATGGATCGAGAGATGCGCAATTTAACGGTTAAAAATTCCGGAAATGCGGGGTTCATTACAGAAGTCATTGGTGGTTATGTTATTTGCAGAAGCACCTCTTAATTGCCCCGTAGGGGCATCACCAATGCCACAGTGTCGTTCATATAGGGGAGTCGAGTCGGCGAGTTGCTTCACATGAAGCCACTGGGCAACTGGTGAACAGGGGAGGACCCAAAAATGGCAAAAATTGACGAATCAGAGCTTGGTGACGATTTCAACTATATCATCAGACTCGCTGATACAGACGTAGATGGCTTGACACCAATTGGGATGGGCTTGACGAGTGTTCGAGGAATAGGTGCTCGCACTTCACTCGCCATCTGTGATATAGCAGGTTTAGACAAGGAAAAAATGGGCGGCCATCTTTCTGAAAAAGAACAAGAAAGCATTCGTGAAGCGATTGAAGCATATCCTACTAAAGTACCACTTTGGATGCTTAATCGTCAGCGAGACATCGAAACCGGTGATGAACTACACTTATTTTCAATGGATGTGAAGATGACACAGGAGGATGACATTGCTCGCCTTCGAGCAACTAAAGCCTACCGAGGTCTTCGCCATGCATCTCGAAAGCGAGTCCGTGGACAACGTACTCGTTCGAACGGACGAACAGGCCTGACACTTGGTGTGCAGCGAAAAAATGCATGAGGTGATTTGAATGGGACATCCAAAATTTGCACGACCTAAATACGATACTCCTACACATCCTTGGAAAAAAGCCCGTATTGAAGAAGAACACGATCTTAAGGAACAATATGGGTTGAAAAAGATTGGTGGGATGAAAGAAATTTGGAAGGCAAAATCCAAACTCCGCCGCTGGAGACAAAATGCAATGAAACTGATAGGTAGAGTTGATACATCGGAAGGTCATTTCTCAAGAGAGAAAGCAGATCTCATAAGTTCTCTTTATCGTCGTGGCTTGCTTGGTGACGGTGCATCTCTTGACGATATTTTACAAATTAATGTGCACCACGTACTCAGCCGTCGTTTGCAAAGTCAGGTTTACTATCATGGACTAGCATCCTCGCCGCGTCAGGCACGTCAGTTGGTGATTCATGGTCACATTGCAATAGGGGACCAGAAAATGACAGTACCAAGTTACATTATTTCTCGAGATGAAGAGAGTATTTTGTCATATCACCACACCTCACCTCTGAATGATTCAAATCATTCAATAAGGAAGGAAATTGAAGATATTCGTGCAACAGCAGAATATGGTGAAGATGAAAGTGTGGCTGAAGAACAAGTGGCTGGCGAATCTGATCAAAAAGGGGGCGATGAATGATGTCGCACAAGGCAGTTTTGCATATCTACAGTTCATACAATAATGTGCTACTAACAGCTACTGATTTGACTGGTGCGGAGACCCTTGCTAAGATTAGTGGCGGGCAGGTCACTAAGAAAGCCAGTGATGCTGGAGGCCAGTTCGCAGCAACTCGAGCAGCAGAGCAAATTGCTGACATGCTGCGTGAGAAAGAATTCACACAAGTGATTGTGAAGTATCGTGGCGTTGGTGGGAATAAATCACCAAATACAGGGCCAGGTGCCCAGGCTGCAATTCGAGCTTTAACTCGGGCAGGGATGACTATTACTCGTATTGAGGATGTAACACCTATTCCTCATGATGGAACGAAGAAGAAAGGAGGCCGTAGAGGCCGACGTGTATGATTTGGATGTGAAGATATGGTAAAGATCGAAATTATTGAAGAACGTGACAATCATCTTACGATGTTGCTTAAGGACACTGATAGAGCGTTAGCAAGTGCTCTTCGCAGAACACTAATGTCTGATGTATCTAAAATGGCAATTCACAAGGTGCGTTTCGAATTGGGTACCGTAGAGGATAATAACACAGGGGAAGTTTTTGAGTCAGTGGGTTCAATCCCTGATGAAGTAGTTGCCCACCGATTAGCAATGGTTCCAATTCCGACATTCCATGAAGACTTTTGCTTTCTAGAAGACGACCCAGCAAACGACGGTTTGCCTAGGGATGAATGGGGTAGCCCAGCCAGTCAGGTAATCTATCATTGCAGTGTTAGGGGCACAGAAGAAGGCAATCTTGTTACAGCTAGAGATTTGAATGTTTTAGGAGAAGATAAGTTACAAATTCCTGATGAATACAGGGCAATACCAATCACAAAGTTGTTTGCAGGTCAGTATTTGGAATTCTATGCGTACGCTGTTCTTGGGCGCGGTAGAGACCACGCAAAGTGGAACCCTGTTGCTGGAGTTTCCTTCACTGCACGACGTATTGCAAAAATCGAAAAGCCTAGGAAGGCAAAGGTATTGTGGGATTTAGATCTTGGAATTACTTCCAAGGATTTCAAAAGCGGAAAGCTTGATGATATTCAAAAAGTGGAGTTACTCTTACGTGAAATGCACCATGTAGGAGATGGAACTGCAAGAATTGCGGATTTCGATGATGCAATTACATTTGAAAATGTACCAGGGGAATTCATATTCAGTTACGATACCGACGGTTCTATGTCTGCTCGTACTGCTTTCAATGAAGCGTGCAAGGAACTAGCTGTTAGATTTGCTGGAATCACATTTCAATTTTCAGAAACTCTTTGAATAGTTATTGAATAAATTACAGATTGTGGTAATATGCTTGAAGGATCCGCCCACGTGGGTGGTCACGTCACATTGATTTTCAGTGTTCACGACGACTTTGAAAAATTAGTTGATCAAGGGAGCCGTGGTGCTGGGTTTTCATTAGATACAGGCATTCAAATAATTGCTTGTGGAATTTCTGGTAGCGGCAAGGTTTCAGTCGACGGCTATCCATCTGATATCACCCTTCATCAATTGGTGATTGAGGAAATTAGCATATTTGATCCAGACGTGAAATCTTTTGATTGGAACTTAAAACAACAAACCCGTTTACCCCATTCACAAGGATTTGGTCTCTCTGCTGCAGGAGCAATTGCAAGTGCTCTAGCAATTCAACGAGCAATGAACATCTCTGAAAAAATTGCTCGTGCACAATCGTTACATATCGCCCATCGAGTTGAACGTAAATTATCAGGAGGCCTTGGCGATGTTGCAGCATTGTATGCTGGCGGTGTTGAATTACGGATAGAACCGGGATGCCCCCCTCTCCTTCAAGAATTAGGAGGTGGTGGCGCAATAGTCTCTTGGTTTTCAGAGATACCAGTTGTAGTTTGTTGGAGAAAATCAGCAAGTCAACATACATCAAATTACATTGATGACGGTGAATGGAAATTAGCAATAAGAGCCGCTGGTGAGGCAGCAATTTCTGGATTGCGTGAAGGAGTGTGGGAATCCGTTCGATGGGGAGAATTACTGGATGAAGCCGCCAATTTCTCTAAAAATTCAGGTTTATTGGATGATTCTAATCGGATTGATTTATTGCATCAAGTAGGTGGAGCGATGATTTCTTCGGGGTTAGTGAATTCATCTTTGGCAGCAAGGTTATGCATGCTTGGTGAGAGTGTTGTGATATTACCTAATGATATTAAAAACACCGATTTTGTAAATTGGCAATCGATATTAGTTGAATCGTTGGAGCAGCGAGGACTAGGGGCACTGGCGGTGAACATTTCTGACGACGCTCTCAATCTTCAGATTCTCTCTCCGAATTGAGGCGTTGATTGTGTTCTATTAATTCAGTTAAATCAATTGGGCTTGCATCTAATAAAACAGCACCTTTAAGGCGTAATCCATCACAAAAACCATGCCTGAAAATAATTGCGCCATGGCCCCATTCCTCTACATATCGATTCACTTGTTTTTGCGTTTTTTTCCTTTGGAATGAGAGGTTAGCCCCATAGAAGTGTTTAGCATCAATCCATGCAACGGGTACACCATTAATTTCAACATAATCTAACATCAATAAATCAGGTGTTTTTACAGGCCTACCTTCTGCCGCCACCTGCTCCTTGAGAAGGTCTGATTGAGTTCTGAAACGTATATCATTTTCTTCAAAGTAATCACAAAGCATCTTTTCAAAAAGATCAGCAGCATGATGAGTTTCACTTTGGTTGACATGTGTTACCCGATCCTCAGCCTCAGCCCTTTTGAATTCCTTCAGATCTCTTTCATTGAATTTTTTCTCTGGTTCCCGTAGAGCATCTTTAATTCTATTTTTTGACCAATTTTTAGCTGTTAGAATTGCTCTGAATATATTGACTGGAGGAAAATCGAAGCGTTTCGACAAAGAAACGACACTTTCCCCACTATCATATCTCCGTCGCATTTCTGTAGCACGGCGCTGTAATCTCCCATGACTGAACACTGCTTTTTCTTGATTAAGGGCAGCACGTAAACTGAGGGCCTGTTCAAGGCTAATGGGGCGCTTACCGATTAATTTCGCGATTTCGTCAACACGCTCATCATCTAAAAATCCAAATTCCCCTGGTCGGACAACGATATCATGCATTTCTCGCTCAATTTTCGATGGAACAGGATTCAGTTTCCAGTCTATTGACACATTTCTTGGAGGAGGATTAATTTCAACTTCTAATCCCAGTGGTGTTGGTGATGCTTCAAATCGTAATTTTGCACGTTTGATTGTTTCGTTATCTGAGGAATGCTTCTTTTTCTTTGATATCCCACTACCTCTTTTCCTTGAACGGCTTTTCTTTGGACTTCTTTGCCGATTAGATGCATCGTTTGATGCATTGGAATTAGAGGTAGCAGAACCCGAATTCGATTTCTTCTCTGTACTCACTATCCCTTGCCAACAATAGAGGGTTCATGAATTCGTAGGAGGCACCCATGTCTTCTCAAAGTATATTCTAAAGACAGAGAATTTCGAATACTATGAGTTTCTGATTATTGCCAAGCAATCCCAGGTTCTAGTGGAATACTATTTCTCGCTTTTCCAGCAATGTCTTCTCCATCACCAGCCTGATACACATCAACTATTGGAACCCCCAATGCATCAGCAATAAATTGAGAATTTTCTTTGAGAAAAGAAACCTCTTCTAATTCACCAGATATCAAATCATTTTCCCGCATCCCCCATGTGTAAATTCGCCCTCGACGCTTTTTCTGCCCTATTACAATCGAGCGCCAATATTGCATTACTTCTGCTCTTATATCTTCATTTTGAAAACAAGGTTGTGTATGTAAAAACTTGTTACCTCCTTCTTTAAAATCAAATCCATCTTGTAGCATACTTATTGCAGATGTTGCCAGATTAATTTTCCATTCTTGAGCAGTTTGAATAATTACTTTCGATAGTTCACCTTCAGTATGTCTTTCAGCCAATTCCCGCACACTTCTGGCACGATCAATGACTTTTCTTAGATATTCTTCACGAGATAAAATGATTCGGTCACCATCATCTTTTTCAGAATCCATATCCATATTTGTTTGTGCTAGCATTAGATTGTTCCCCATCAATTCCCATATTTCTTCTGCTAAATGTGGTGTGGTGGGATAGAGCATAGGGACCCATATTTTCAGGAACTGCATTGCCCCATCACAACTAATCTCTCCTCTTCTCTGAGCCCATTGCCAATCTGATAGCATCTCAAAGTGACTCAACATCACTCCATCTCTGAGACTTACATTGGTCATATATTCGGCCCAATTCTTTGAATTCAACCTCGCTCTTGCCAATAACCATTTTTCTCCTGAGGAGTTTGACTTTAGCGACGGATCTTCCGCAATTTCGATAGCTTGGATAAGTGCCCCATAAATTGAGTTCATTTGCTTGAAATTTGAGTCAATAGCTGAATCTGACCATTCCATACCGGCCTCAGGATTTGCTCCGAATAAAATAAACAAGCGCACAGTATCCGCACCATATTTTTCAATCATAATTTCAGGACTCACAGTGTTACCCAAACTCTTACTCATTTTCGCCGACCTTGAGCCCAATTTGTTATCACATAATGGGCATTGCTGACCATCTAAATCGACATGGTGCTCTACGTTACATTCTGTACAGTATGGGGTAGGGGCATTTACCATTCCTTGACAAACAAGTCGTGAGAATGGTTCAGAAACATCGTTTAAACCAGCATCCCGAAGTGCTTTTGTAAAGAATCTTGCATATAGTAAATGCATGACGGCATGTTCTATTCCACCGATGTAAAGATCAACTCCGTTTTCCATCCAATAATCTGCTTTGCTCTTATTGAATGGCGCTGATTGGTTCTGCGCATCAGTAAATCTCAAGAAGTACCACGATGAATCATAGAATGTATCCATTGTATCTGTTTCCCGTTTCGCTGGAGAACCACATTTTGGACAATTCGTATTCACGAAACCTTCGTGAGAAGCTAATGGGTTTCCAGATTCCCCCTCTGTGAATACAACCTCGAGTGGTAATTCGATTGGTAAATCATTTTCAGGTACAGGAATCATTCCACATTCATTACAATGAATGAAAGGAATTGGAGTGCCCCAGAAACGTTGCCTACTTAGCAACCAATCTTTCAGACGATATTGAGTAGTTCCCCCTCCCATCCCTTTACTTTTCAATTCCTCAATAATTGCTGATTTGGCCTCTTCACCATACAGTCCATCAAATCTAGGTTGACCTGAATTAACCATCCACCCTAATCCTTCAAAGGCGCGTCCAGTAACTTTCGGTTCTTTTCCTTCTTCTTCCGAAAGGACTTGCACAATTTGAATATCATATTTTTTTGCAAAATCATGATCTCGTTGATCATGTCCAGGTACAGCCATCACAGCACCGGTTCCATAGGAACCGACGACGAAATTACCTGCATAGATTGGCAATTCTTTTCCAGTCAGTGGATTGGTTGCATAGCGGCCTAAGAAAACACCTTTCTTTTCTTTCAACATGTTGATTCGGTCAAATTCAGACATTCTTGCACATTCATCCGCCAGTTCTCTGTAATCAGCTTCGTATTCGGTACCTGCAACTAAAGTTTCACACAGTGTATGTTCGGGTGCCAATGTGACGAATGTCACTCCAAAGATTGTATCGGGTCTAGTGGTAAATACTTTGATTATTTCATCACTTTCAATGACTGAGAAGCAGATATCTGCACCATGAGACCGCCCAATCCAATTGCGCTGCATAGCTTTTACATTTTCAGGAAATTCAATATTGTCTAACTCATCAAGTAACTCATCAGCATAATTTGTCATTTTCAGCCACCAACTTGGGAAGTATTTCTGCCGTACTTCATCAGCACATCTCCAGCAGCGGTTATTTTTTACTTGTTCATTTGCCAATACAGTATCACAAGAATCACACCAATTGGTTGGTGCAGTTCGACGTACTACCAACCCCATCTCATAAAATTTGAGAAATATCCATTGGTTCCAATGATAATATGTGGAATTGCTTGTAGCCAATTCCCTTCTCCAGTCGTATGAAAACCCCATACGATTAAGATCAGTTCGGATACTCTCTATATTTGACCATGTCACGTCATGAGGGTGTCCCCCAATTTTCCTTGCAGCATTTTCCGCAGGCAGTCCAAATGAATCATAACCCATTGGGTAGAGTACATTGTACCCAGCTAAGCGTCGAAAGCGAGCCATGCTATCGCCAATACTGTAATTGCGCACGTGACCCATATGCATTTTTCCACTAGGATATGGGAACATTTCTAAGCAGTAGAATTTTGGTTTATTTTCATCAACATCACTATCGAAAACGGAATTTTCATTCCATGCTACCTGCCACTTAGGCTCAATTGAAGCAGGTTGGTATTCCTTCATGCCATTTCCTCGCATGCACGTGCACCGTAGGTGCACGACCTGCCGACCTTGGTGCTATTCTTGAAGGAACCGCCAATAATCTGGTTATTCCACATCAATATCGTACTCGGTACTATTTACCAAGAAGATGGCTTCTCGGGTTAACTGATAGCGATATCGCATCCCAATTTTCTCACGTTCGATGAGTCCAAATTTTTGCAGAGTTCGTAGGTGATGACTAATCAATTGTTGACTCGCCTCCAATCGTACAGCCAATTCTTTTTGTGATAGATTCACAATATCATTTTCGGTTGCATCAAGTAATCTTAGAATTTTCCCTTGAAGACTATTTGAATCAGGCGTGAGGAGAGGAACAGGTAGTTCTTCTTCTTGTAGAGTTTGTTGAATACTGGCGGGGTAGAATCGAACTAATCGTCCATCCTTACGCCTCCATATTTGCTCGTTATTTTGCAAGTTTTTGAGGTGATGAGTTAATTGTCCATTGCTCATGCCTAGGGCCCCAAGTAATGCACGGAAATGCACACCAGGATTAGCAGCAAGATAACCCATTATTCTCCCACGTTGATAATCGCCATCATGTTCTCTTGAACGTTTTATCATCCCCATCATCCCCATGCCAATTTGTAATGCAGGAATTCGAATCCATTCAGTATTTCCCATATATAATAAAATCATGATTGAAAGTGAAGTTGTAGCAACAACAGCTGCCGCTGTAGGTGCATTTTCAACAATTAATTCAGAAGGAGTTTCGACAGAATTAGAAGGTGATGGCGATAATATTTCAGGACTAATTTGTATTGATTGTTCGGTGATTGTGTTGAGTATGACCACGCCATCCCATGTTGAACAATCGCCAAGGGAATCCACTTGTTCAATTTGGTAAGTTCCGCTCATTCCAGGATGAGGGCTCCACCCTCCATCATGTACATTTGAAATTAGAACCCATTCTTTGCCAAGGTTGTCAGTAATTAGCCAACACCCTTGGTTTGATGTTGTGACATAGTGCCAATTACCTACAATTGTGATAACAGGAGATAACAAATCCACTTCAGTATTATCATCTATGACCTCAACAATTTCTTGATCAGGTGCAATTGTGACATCACTATTATGGAATCCATCATATTTGTGTGCAGCAACAGTGCTTAATTCGGGTATTGAATTGGTTTTGATAGTTATAACCCAATTTCCATCCTCTAGAGGTTCATCATTTTCAGTAAATGGGACATCAATCCCACCCCATTGATGTGAGCTAGAATCATCCAATAGCATAGTCTGACCAACTAATACATCAGAACATCCTTCATTCCAAACGCGTCTAATTTCTTGTGTATCTTCAGCAACAAGTGACAAGGTCATTTCCAAAGCACATGTTGTAGGCCAATATATTTCAAATTCATCTTCACCAAGGTTTTGCAAATTGATATCGAATGTTAAGTGCTCATTAGAAGTATCCGGGTTTATAACTTGCAGATCATTAACAGAAAAATAAACATCAGACATGTCTTGATTGGCAGTTTTACACAACGCACCGGTTTCATTTCCAGAATAATTAAATGGATAATTCGCCACTAATCCATACTCAGGTTGAGAAACCACCAGAAGGTGTAGTCCATTTTCTAATTCACAACCAAATTGATCGAGTAAATCCCACGTTCCCGCAGACAGGACGTATGAGTCTCGAGGGGGGATTGTGAATTCTATTCCAGAAGATGTACAATCAAGAATTTCACGTGTATTGTAAATAATCTCTCCTTTCGGCGATATTACGTGCATTTGTGTTGTACAAGACGTCTCAACATGTAATTTGGACCTTATATCATCAGTATTCTCTAATGAGAAATACCAAGTCATAGAATTTGAGATATCAGCAGTAACTGTTGGAATTAAACTATTTGTTGAAAGCTTTCCAGGATTGTATGTTAGTTGCGTATTTATGGTGGAAGCTGCGTTTCTGATTCCAGTCATTCCAAATTCAATAGAATGTAGACCTTCGCTAGAACCATCAAAATCCCAGTCAACCCAACCCAATTCAATATCATTCCCTGGTTGTAAAATTCCAGTACCACAACTGATATCAGTAATTCTCTTGTAAGTTTCATCAATATTCATTTCAATAGCACAATTTGAATCAAATGGGATTTCAAGTGGTAATGTACCTTTATTGGAAAGGCTGATTTTGATCATTGCTGGCATTTCGTTTGTATGCCCAATTTGAGTACCAATAGTTTCGCCTAGTATAGAATTGAGTTGAAGGTTTTCGGGCATATCCATGGCTTTGTGATAATTCAGATTTGTAATTGCGACGAGTTGGGACTGGGGCTGTTCAAACTCGAGTGTCATGACTCCACTTGGGACATCATCCCAATCCCATCCCCATGTGTCCAAAACACGAGTTTGGCCAGGTTGAATGGCAAAAGCCCGTCTTTGTTCTGGACAAATTCTAGTATCATCTAAGTTCCATTCCCATTCGTTATTTGATATAATTAAATCAAATGGGCAGGCTGGATTGTACTCCATTTCTCTAACTACATCCCCATGGTTCTGAATTTTAACGGTCAATTCAAGAGGCGAGTTTGAGGAATGATACAAATTATTTGCAGGCTCCTCAATTTCAATAATCATTTCTAATCCATTGGCGGCTTGTTCACCAGTAGTCAGTGTGAGAGGCGCTAGTAACAACACGCTGATCATAATCATGGTACTCGCCGACCGACGGCTCATATTCATCATTGCATCCCCTCCCCCTAGATATCGAGTACAGTACTCCCGTTTGAAACCATTGGCACCCCCTAAGGGGGGCCAATGTCAAACAAAATCACTATGACTGCATGTTGATTAGCACTTACATGCCCCCCCATTTGGATGAGTATTCAATTTTTGTTAGAGATGATGGCATAGAAATTTGGGTAACCCAAATGGGCCCCTTTGCGAACATGAATATTGCATTCATCGATCGAGAAAACGGAATTGTTGTATTGGTGGATCCATATGATGGGAAGCAGTGGTCTGAGTCGTTAAAAAAATCCTTACTTGAGCCCACTCACATTATATTGACACATACTCATAGAGACCATACCGCTGGTGTAAATTTCTTGTCGAAAAAACACCCAGAAATCGAAGTATGGGGCCATGAAGAATCAGTTTCTCCTAGTTTGTTTGGGAGAATTATTTTTCGGAAAACTGATTTTTCAAATATATGGACCCATGCTCCAAATCAATCTGTGGAGTGGAGGGTGGGAAAAATTTGCTTGCAAGTAACTCATTCACCAGGGCACGCACCGGGGCATGTAACTTTCCATGGGCATGGGTTGTATGTGGCAGGAGACTTGTTATTTACGATGCGTTCAGGTCGAGTCGATCTCCCAGGAAGTGATCCAATAACTCAATGGAGCAGCCTTCGGCATGCAAAAAAGTTATTGCAATCGTTACCGCAAGATTGGAGGCTAATCCCTGGTCATCGATATGATTGGATAGATGGAACAACTCCAGATTGGGTTACAATTGAACAAGTATTGGCACACAACATTGCGTTGAATGCACCAGATATTGAATCCTTTGATGCATTACCATTCAATCGATTTGACGATGATTTAGCAGATTAGAGTAAATCATCCATGCTTGGGAGAGCAGTTGCCTCAGCAGCTGTTTGTTCTTGATGAACTTGCCATTGAGCCTTTTCGATGTACCCAAGTTCTTTTGCCTTAGCAATGTCTCCTTGGGAGAGATAATGCTGAATCCATTTTTCCCTTCTTTCTGCTTCTTCTTCTGCGAAAGCAGCATCTTGGGCTTGAAATCCTCTAATTTCAGTCAGGCGCTTTCGTGCACCCATTTGTTTTGCAACGAGAGCAACAAATATGAGTAATAGCAAGAATACTATTACCCCACCGCCAACAAATATCATAACATTTGAACCGCTTCCCGAATCATCACCTTGTTCACTTGATCCTTGAGGCTCGGTGATGATACATTTTTGACCAACAAGATGGATATCTGGGTCATACGGACAAGAATCTTGTGTATCAGCCCAGCCATCACTATCACTGTCTAAACAACCGAAGTAATCACCTTGATAAGAAAATCCTTGGACAGAAACACAAAGGTCGCTTTGGAATGATCCTACGGAACTATTGTCACCATATCCATCTAAGTCCGCATCTTTGTGCTGCGTATATCTCAGGGGAAACGAGTCAATATTTCTAGCATTTTCAATGAATTCTCCAGGCCAACATTCTGGCCTATTTGTTGTATTTTGTACTGTACCGAAGTTGTCACCATATCCATCTCCATCAGTGTCGCTCCATTGCGTATCTTCATTCGGAAAAGCATCACCAGTTTGAATTCGAGAAGCAATGATGTCTGGGTCAATATCACAGCCCCAAACATATCCTGATTCGGGATTTGAATAACCCGTAACATTAGTCCAAAAGTAATTGTCACCATATCCATCCCCATCGGAATCGAGCCATTGTGTGGAATCATTGTTGAAGGCATCAATTGAGTCAGCCCAGCCATCACCGTCACCATCTGGGCACCCATACAAATTGCCTTTGTTTGATTGGCCAAAGGTATCGAGGCAATCATCATTGAATTGCCCATCTTCATCCATCCACCCGTCACCATCAGAATCAGTCTGATTAAATGGATCTGTTGGGTCAGCATCATCTGGGTCAGGAATTCCATCACCATCACTATCTGGACAACCTCTTGCAGTCGGGGTTGTTACAGTCCCATATTGTCCTGGACAAATATCGGGATTTGACCCATTTGGGTTATCCCCAAAGCCATCTCCATCGGTATCGTGCCATTGAGTGGGGTCATTAGGAAACCAATCGCCATTTAATCCACTAGGAGTATCTCCATATCCATCTCCATCAGTATCAGTACATTGTGCACCATCTGTTGGGAATAAATCAGGATTGTTTCCAGTTTGGTTATCTCCACAGGACGAAACTACATTATTTCGATTAAATCCATCTCCATCAGTGTCTGCATATTGGGTAGGGTCATTGGGAAAAGCCTCTCCACTATTTGCATACCCATCTTCGTCATTGTCAGCACAACCATACCAGTTGATATCTTCATACGCTTGCAAATTTTCATTCCATTCGATTGCTCTTGTGCTTGTACCAGCTTCTCCGGGGCATTCATCCCCAAAGGTTCCTGACTTGTTATCTCCAAACCCATCACCATCTGAATCATGCCACTGAGTGGGGTTATCGATAAAAGCATCCGCATCCCCATTTGGACTTGCTAGTCCTTCTCCGGGACCGGCATTTCCTGGGTCTGAATAACCATCTTGGTCATAATCAGGACAACCTAAACGGTCCCATACAGAGTCCCCCCAAGCCAATGGGCAAGAGTCGGATCTCGTTGTAAACGGTTCATCACCAACCCAATCTCCATCAGTATCATTCCATTGTTCAGAATTCGTGGGAAATGTATCCACTTGAACCAATTGAATTGACGTCATCGAGAGCAATTGTCCCGGCCATTCCGAGGGCCTGATTAACGTCCAAGATGTATTTGCAAAGTTGTCACCATATCCATCTCCATCTGTGTCGCTCCATTGTGTTGGGTTTTCATCGAAGTGATCGACACTGCCGTAGGGATTGGGGTCTCGAGGATCGTTGGTATTCGAAGGATAGCCATCAGCGTCATTATCTGCCCATTGGTAAGGATCATTGTCGAAAGCATCTCCATCGTCGGAGTATCCATCTCCATCTCCATCTGGGCACCCAAAGACATCCATGTAGGATGTACCAAATACATTCGGGCACGAATCAGGTTCAAAAGCAGGAGCAGGGTTGTCTCCGAAATTATCTCCATCAGTATCATTCCATTGTGTGCCATCTTCTGGGAAGGCATCATCTGGATTTAGATAGCCATCATTGTCCATATCAGGGTCAACTAGCCAATGGTAGATACCCTCGTCATTACGGCCATGTGCCGATATGATGTAGTTGCCATCAGGATGCCAGTCAGCACCATAAATAGTACCGCAGTTGTTGCTACCCCCACTGCTTGTGCATCCACCGGGACGGGGTGCTGAAAGTGTATCGATTTTGGTACCTGATGTTGCAAAGAATATGTTGATACTTGCACCGTCAGATTGGTAGTAAGTGTGTGTAAAAGCTACTTGAGAAGAGTCCGGAGACCAAGCAGCATCGTTGCAAGAAGTCGAAGTAGTATATGACCACACTTCTGCACCAGTGATTGCATTGTATACCTTGGCTCGAGCGTTACTACCGCCCCATGAAGAGCAGGCTGAAATCATATTCCCATCTGGTGAGTAGTGAACGGAATTAAGTGTGCTGAAGGCATTTGAAATGGTTCGGTTGATAGTCCAAGAATCGGTTTCCAGCATGAAAATTTTCTCATTTCCCCCTACAACAATTCGACTCCCATCGGGGCTCCAACCGACTGAATTGAATCGATCTGCTGACCCAGGGTTTAATGATGTGATTTCGGCTCCAGTCAATGAGTTGTAAATTTGAACTTCACCATTGGTTCCGCTATTCCCTGACCTTCCAACTACAACTGCAATCATAGTTCCATCTGGACTATATTCCACTTCGTTAGGTTGATCCCCACTTCCCACGTCGGTGCTAACTGAGAACATTTCCGAGCCGTTATTGGAATAGTACACTCTAAGCCTGTCATCGTCGAATACTGCGGCCACATATGCCCCATCAGCAGAAGCATCAACATCAAATCCATATTCGTTTGTTTGGATAGTGATTAAATTTGATTGGGTAGCAGTATCCCATATTCGTAAATTAGCATTCGAGCTCCCCCAACTTCCTGCATTTTCAAGAGTCACATATCGAGTCGCATCTCCAGTAAAACGGACCATTAGATAGTCGTCGTTAGACGATTGTCGCGCATCTTGTTGGTATCCTCCGGTTGACATAACCCAAGGGTCATTCAAATCACTAGTTCCATCTCCATCTTGGTCAGGACACCCGGTACGATCAATAGTACTGTTACCTGCTGCTACAGGGCAATCATCTACAGAGTCATCTATTCCATCTGCATCAGTGTCTACTGCTATAGCAACGGAGGAAAACAGGGTTCCAGTAATCATCAAAACAGCGAGGAGCAAGGTTCGTGATGAAGCCACTTTTTGGGTAACAACATTACTAGCCATATATTCCCCATATTTTCTTGGTATTAGTGATTATTGGGTATTTGCGCTCTTTATACATACGCGTGAGAAGAATTTTTGACCAACATTTCTCAACCTTTAATGCGAGAAGTTCAACAGCAGGAAGCCTGAGGGGAGTTTGATGCCGAGCAATGATTTACGAGTTCACATCGCGGTCGAGGACCGAATTTTACTCCACCTATGTGAGCAAGATGATCAAGCAGATCTCTACATGGTTAGTGCCTCAGTAACACGTCCAGGGATAGCTGAGGCCTGTGCATTACACCCTCCAAATGTAAGTCGGACAATGCGTGAATTGCTCAAGAATGATTGGGTTACTGAGCATAGTAGAACAGTTAGAGGTGAAAGTCGTAGACAGAAGACATGGCAACTTACAGACATGGGTCGAGAACAGGCTCAATCTAGAATAGATGTATTACGATTAACACCGGTTTTGATTCGTGAAGAAAGCGGTCAATTATTAGAAATAATTGCAGGCCTCGCCAGCAATCGACTATCAGCAGATTTGAGTTTATTGCAGGTCTTAATGCATGCACAACATGAAGGAGTCTTAACATTTGGAGACATCCGTTTCGGATTAATACAATTGAAGGAGAATGAAGACAAGCCTGCTCCAGGTAGAATCACACTTGGTGCAGGGGCTCATGCAACTTATCACACTGAACCACCAGTGACTAGAGATGTCCATGGTCGTTTAACAGAATTAGAATTATTGGATGAGTGGTATCAGTCAAGAAACTCTTGCCTTTTATTACACGGCATTGCAGGAATTGGTAAGTCTACACTGGGCGCATTTTGGCTCAAAAAACGAATGGAACTTGATGAACAACTATCCATTTGCTGGTACCCATGTCAACCCTGGGACTCCGCATTAGGGTTAGCAACATCATTATTGCATAGGGTAGGAATTGATGCAACCCATGACCCACATCAATTATTAGAAACACTACCCTTGACTCCAGGCTCTAAATTAGATATTGACGCCTACCGCCGCCTTTTACTATCATACCTCACCGATCCTACTGTTTTACGAAACAGATTTGCAGAAGTTGATGATGCCCCCCCATATTTCCTCCTAGTATTGGATGATGTTCATCATCTCGCCGCAGAAGCTGAAGACCTTCTTGGAGCTTTATTACAAGTCGCAGATTCGTCGCCGCTGAGATTATTATTAATCAGTAGAACTACACTAAATTTCTATGATAGGAGAGATGTGCACACTAGAGAGAGAGTTAGTGAATTAGCATTAACAGGTCTTTCAGAAGCGGATATTGATGATTGGCTTTCTGATATCTCGGGGGAAGATCTACCCTCTGCTTCAGAGATCCATGAAGTTACCGGGGGACATCCATTAGCGGTCGAGTTGATGGAAATGTATGGGGAGATAACGCATGGTGACTGGCTCAGATTCTTAGATGAAGAAATATTACATGTTTTACCTGAGCAAGAATATGAATTACTTGCGACCCTTGCAACATCAGAAAGGCCGGTTGAATGGTCAGTTCTCGCTTCTTCTTGTAATCATGACGGCCCACCACCGGCTGCATTGCTTGAACGTGGTTTAATCTTAGAACTACCAGGTGGAATGTGGTTGCATGAAGCGCTAAGAGAACGCTTATTGAGAGATGTCGGGATACCCTTTGAGGATCGTCAAAGGCGACTGATAAATGCCAAGAATTGATTAAC
>Ga0066836_10000121_pt1 | contig 30812 bp, 30 predicted proteins | sample ETNtaG_18_FD_71568 | JGI IMG/M metagenome (GOLD analysis project Ga0066836, IMG submission 71568) | Marine microbial and viral communities from oxygen minimum zone, Eastern Pacific Ocean - ETNP201302SV91 | ecosystem: Environmental > Aquatic > Marine > Oceanic | place: Pacific Ocean: Eastern... | reverse complement strand
CTCGTAAGCTAAAGCGACAAGAAGGTCAATTGTTTCATCCGTAACCAGTTGTTTCGAGAAATCAACAAATAAATCCCCAATTTCAAATGACAAACCTTCAGTACGAGCAGAATCTTCAATTATGAGGTCTTTAAGGGTCGTCTCTTGAAGTAACGAGGTATGGTTCTCAAGGTCTTTCCATTGTTGAGAAAGCGTAGGATCAATCACAGTTACTATGATTGCACGTTATTTCAGCTAGATGCTTCTTCTAATATTTCTTCGTATGCTTCCAGCGCTTCAGGGTTCATCTCAACGAATTCCATAAAGCTTGCTGCAATAGATTGCGGAGATACTCCAAGTTCCCATTCAGGTAGTTCTCCTGACTCAGCCCATAGAATATAAGCTTCTAATTCTGATGAATCTTGCAGCCCATGGGTCACACGTTCATAGAGAACAACTTCAAGAATTTCAATAGCTTCCAGAGCTGCAAAATTAGGCATCACTCCTTGATCCTGAGAAATTCGCTGCCCACCTTCTCTAATGGGGTCTCCGTAGGGAGTACCAGCTTGTGATGATCCATTTACTACCCAAGCAATGTGGCTCTCAACATCAGGGAATGTCTTTACTACTTCTCCTTCATTGAGTTGATAGCCGACTCCACCACCGCCTCCTGCTCCGTGACAAGTTGAACATTGCGCATACACTGCTCCACCAGCGGCAATGGGCCCTTCATCATCGTAAGTAGGTTCTTCTAACGTCCCCCAGATCATAAAAGCCCAAATTGGAAGGAATAACGCCACAGGTGCCATCCAAACTGGGATTTTTTTTCGTTCTTGAGCTGCTAAAACCCAGGGAGCAATTGGTTTCGGTGGTTCAACTTTTTCAATTTCTGGTTCCGAAATAACAGGCTCAATAGGAGCAGCCTCTGCAGCAGCAACAGCAGTTTCTGATGAACTCGCACTGGTAGATTCTGCACTTGGAGTAGCACCAGTAAGGCGCGCTCTGGCTTCTTGAGACCGTTCAAGTAGATAATCAGGTATTTCAACCACTACAGCCTCCAAGGGCAGGTATTAGAGAAAAATTATCGTGTTCATCTGATGAGAAAGCCCATATAGCTTTTCTGTGCTTTCCAGATTCAAATATGTGTACTCGGTACACTACCCTTCCTTTTCTACTAGGGGTTCACTCCAAACAAAAACTGTAGGAGTCCCTAAACGCTGTGTCTTACGCTTCATAAGAATAGTTCCCAAACATAGATGTTCGCCTAGTCAAGATGAACCCTTTTCTTTTTTGTGGAAGATCCACGAATGACAGAATACATTGCTTCGTCGGTTCGTTTACCGACCCTCAAATGATCGGGTCTGAATGAAGCTTAAAAAGAGTCAATGAGATCACAAAATTAACACTTTGATCCTTGTGGAATGAAGGTCAATGGCTACCGATGCGTTCCACGAAATCCCTTATGTCTCGGGATGAAAACAAACTTAAATTGTCTTATTCACCCTTTTATCTAAGAAGGGTGTCACGATGTGTAGACGGCCGAAATGTCGTGGTAAAATTTACGTAAGCGCTTATGCTCAAAGCGAGTTTAAGCATACTTGTGAACCACTCACGAGGGGAAGTAAAAAGTGGCCCAACGAAGGCCTGTTGATGTAGCAGTAACTAAATTCTACGGTGCAATGATTACAGCGACCGTAGCTATATTCGCCATCGTGGCTTTTTGGGTTGGGATTACAAGAGACTCAAATGGTCGCCAGTTCCCCTACCTCAATACAGCTTTCGTTTTAAGCTGGTTGATTGCAGTTGTTATGGTTATAGGGATTCTTGAATATGCACGACGACGACCAATTGAACAAGAGGCAACCTGGGCAGAAGCTAACATCTGGTCCGTATATGTTTTCCTTTTCCTTTTCTGGATCTATGGTGTAGTCCCTCATCAATGGCTTACCTTTGCTAGCAATGACCTTTCATGGCGAGCAGATAAAGAATTAATAGGACCAACCGGTTTCGGGTTTACTAATGGAGAAGGAATTCTTCAATGGGCCTTGCCTTTTAAATTGAATTATTTAGTTGTGGGTGACCTTATCGTTGTGGTTATTTATGGTATTGGTCTCGTAGCGAATGTTGCCCTCTGGTCAATTTGGCAAAATCGAGGAAAGGTTGCCCCGCCAGAAATTGAAGAATCTACTTATGGCCGTCCACTGCTAAGAGAAGGGACATCATAAATGGGTGTTCTAGATGCAAATCCCCCCCTTCCAGAATTTAGAGACGACTATGTTCTTCAAGAAGTTGACCGCGACTGGTTGGCGAAAGCAGTTAAACCAAAGCAGTTTATTCATATCGATCAATCCGAATGCATTATGTGTGAAGGGTGCGTAGATATTTGCCCATGGAAATGTATCCACATGGTTCGACCAGAGGCAATTGATGTTGCTGTAGGTACTGAACAACCAGGAGATGATCCAACCGATCACGTTATTTTTACAATTGATGACGATGTTTGTACCCGTTGCGCACTTTGTGTTGATAGGTGCCCCACCGGCGTCATTATTCTTGGGAAAGTGGAAGCGCCACCAGCGGATGGAGATAAACATCAACGGATGCCCACTCATGGATATGGCTATGGGATGCGATTGGGTTAAGAAGAAATGGCAAAAAAGTTTGATATGCAAAAAGAATTAACGATCAAGGTAAGGAATTAACGTGGCAAAACAGTCACTTAGCGAGAAATTCGCTGACATCTCTCAAAAAACTAAATCTTCACAGGCATGGAATTCTATTTTTCGCCCGGGGTCAATCTTTAGGAAAGGGTATTCAGATAGTCCCCGTAATAGGTCATATGTTGTTATGAACAGTTTGATCTACCACCTCCACCCAGTAAAGGTAAAGCGACACGCGGTTAAGGTCAGTTACACGCTTTGTTTAGGGGGGCTTAGCTTTTTCTTATTTATTCTTTTGACGGTTACGGGAATTTTCTTAATGTTCTTCTACCGTCCAACAGCAGCACAAGCATGGGATGATATTTATACGCTACAGACCTCTGTAACTTTTGGACTGCTGGTTAGGAATATGCACAGGTGGGCCGCTCATCTAATGGTATTGTCCGTCTTCTTACATATGGCCCGTGTCTTCTACCATGGGGCTTACAAAGCACCGAGAGAATTCAATTGGGTTATTGGGGTTATCCTCCTCACATTAACCCTTCTCCTTTCATTCACTGGTTATCTACTCCCATGGGACCAACTAGCTCTCTGGGCTGTGACAGTCGGTACGAATATGATGGGGTACACCCCTGTCTTTGGTGACCAAGTACGTTTTGTTCTTCTAGGAGGGGTGGAAATAGGAACTGACACACTACTTCGGTGGTATGTCCTCCACGTGCTTATGTTGCCATTTGTAGCAGTAATTTTTATGGCGATTCATTTTTGGCGAGTAAGGAAAGACGGAGGTATCTCAGGTCCACTTTAGGACGGGAAAAAATATGGCTGAAATTCCTGAACATTTATTAAAAAGAGCAGAAGAAGCGAAAGCGCGTGCAAGCGATGGAGAGGGAAACGAACCCGATTCTGATCAATCATCTGAAACCAAAGTTCCTGAAGAGTTACTAGACCGGACTAAAGCTGCTAGCGATCGAGAAGCAGTACTCGCTACCCAAGACTCTGGAGCCCAAGTTGAATCACCACCTCCGCCGACTGCTTCAGGTCCAGCTGGTCATACTCAGAGGCTACTTGCCGTAGTTAAATCGGGTTCAATACAAGATGTAAAACTGAAGCCAGTAGATAAGGTTCATGTTTGGCCACATCTCCTTGTGGTTGAATTTGTCGCTGCCCTAGCAATCACTGCTTTCTCTGTTGTATTTTCAATATTTGTTAATGCACCGCTTCTTGAATTAGCGAATTTCAATCAAACTCCCAACCCCTCAAAAGCACCATGGTATTTTCTAGGGCTACAAGAACTCCTAACAATGTTCCACCCAATGGTGGCAGGAGTGACTATTCCAGGTTTAGCCTTATTTCTATTGATTTTGGCACCGTATATTGACAAAAACCCTTCCAAAAAACCCGAAGACCGTAAGTTTGCTATTTCGTTAATGACAATTCACCTCATGTTTTGGGCAGTCCTTGTCATGATCGGTTCATTTTTCCGCGGGCCCGGATTCAACTTCATATTCCCTTGGGCAGACGGGCTTTTCTTCGAATTATGATCCTTTCCCAAATTACCGTTAGTTGCTCAACCAGTAGAACTGTTGTAGAGAGCAGGAGCTATTTATGGTAGTTCTAGCATTTGCCATCCCTGCTGTAGTAATACTTGGGTCGCTGTTACTTTTCGCTGCTTCTCGGAATAACGAAACAAGAAAAGCCGAAGGTCAACTTAGTAAAGAAACTCGTCAACGAGATCTAGATGCCCAAGCATCTGACGAACCAGCGCAAGTAACTGGACGAGATATTGAGAGAGCAGCTGTCATTGAAAGACTTGGGGGCGGAGAGATTGAAGTACCTGAAACAGCTGCACCAGTTCCATGGACTGCTCCAGATGAAGAAGCTGTAGGGGTGGCAAGGAGACAGTTTCTTAATAGAAGCATCGTGGGCTTGATGGGACTGTCAATAAGTAGTTTCGGGGCAGCCTGCATCGCATTTCTCTATGGAGGAGGAGGCGGTGGCGGCTTTGGTTCAAAAATCAAAGTTGGTAATGTAACTGATGTAGAAGCCAGAATTGATGCTGCGAATGGTTTTCTCTATGTTCCTGAAGGACGGATGTGGGTCACGAAATACCCTGCCGGTTCAATCAAAAAAGCAGAAGCAGCATATTCTTCACCGGAACTCGCAGGAATGCAATCAGGTCTTGTTGCTCTTTATCAGAAATGCCCCCATCTAGGCTGTCGAGTACCTGAATGTCTAACGTCACAATGGTTCGAATGTCCATGTCATGGATCTCAATACAATCGTGTAGGAGAGAAAAGAGGTGGACCAGCTCCAAGAGGAATGGATCGCTTCGCAATGGAAGTGAACGATGGAGTTTTCACAGTAGACACTGGGACCATAATCCAAGGACCTCCTATTGGAACAAATACAACCGGACAAGAAGCAGAAGGGCCTAACTGCATTGGGCAGTCAGATCATTAACGAGAAAAACAAATAAGAGACAACGAGCAAATGACACTTTACGCAGCATCCACACAAAGAACGATAGGGCTGGTTCTAGCTATAATCGTTGCTGTCGGTTTTGCACTTTACGTCCTTATCAACATCCGCGCTGGACGAAAGGAAATAGGCGCCGAAGTAGAACTCGCTCCAAACAGGAAAAAGTATTTTGATGATGAGATACTTGAAACAAGAAGACTTGATATTGCACTGACCGCTGGAGTAGCAGTCCTCATAATAATTGCACTTTGCCTGCCACTTTATTGGTTGGGAGAACCAGGAAGACAAGAGGGCTTCGATAATTTAACCAACAACCAATTTGCAAGTAGAGGCGGAGAAGCATATGAAGAACTCTGCGCTCAATGCCATGGTGCAGCTGGAGTAGGTGGCCAAGCTGCTTACACAGTCCTTGACGAACAAGGAAGGTATATTGCGGGTGTGAACTGGACAGCACCAGCTCTAAACACAATTCTTTACCGTTTTACGGAAACTGAAGTAACCCATATTCTCAATTACGGTCGCCCCCAATCACCAATGCCTGCTTGGGGTGGCCCGGGTGGCGGACCATTAACAACCCAGCAGCTTGAAACGATCGTTGAGTACTTGAGCGTGATCCAACTGACTCCAGAACAAATGGCAACCGAAGTTCGAGATGGATTACATGAAAGCGTCCTAGCGGATGTCCGTGAAGATATGGAAGACGCATCTGGAGAAGAAATACAAGAGGCCTATAACAATTTAATTGATGGTTTAGGAGACGCTCTCCAAGAACAACAGGAAATTAAAGCTAATCCTGATTCAGAGATCGAAGACATAGAAGAAATAGATAATGAAGTGCTAGTGCTGCTAGACAACTATTTATCAATTCTGGCAGAAACCAATGCTGCGAAATACGGAGAATATCTCTTCAATAATCCAGCTGGTGCTGGATCGTACGCCTGTGCTAGATGCCATACTGCTGGGTCTTCATGGAATGCAAATGAAGAACTGGCCATGGATCCCAGTCTCCAAGGCTTGATAAATGCTGAAGTTCCTGGCGGGGGTGGATTTGGTCCTTCCCTTATCGGAGTCACATCACAATTCACATCGGCGACTGATCAGTCCGCGTTTATCTCTGTCGGTTGTGAACCAAACTTACAATATGGCCTTAATGGTGTTTGTGAACCTTCAGGTCAAATGCCCGGATTTGGACCAAATGCCACTGAGTTGGAAGGCAGCATGCTGTCCTTAGAGCAGATTGCGGCAATTGTTGAGTATGAAAGAGGACTTGAATGATAGATAAAGTTCAATTTCTACATCTCGTAGCAGGAATCGGATGGGACCCGGAGATCAGGGGAGCATTAACCGTTTTGGTAGGGTCCCTCGTCCTTTTCGGTTCAGTCTGGCTCATCCTAAACACAAATCTAGGAAATAGGCTAGGAACATTAATAGCGTTAACGGGCTTCTTCGGATGGATGCTAATAATGGGAATTGTCTGGTGGATATATGGGATTGGCCTAAAAGGAGATAGCCCAACGTGGGAACCTAAAGAAATTATCTATGGTGATTTAAGTGAATCCGAAACTGATGTACAAAAACTAGGTTCGGGAGAAATAGAAGTAACTACAGCTAGTGAAATAGTTGGCATCTATTGCCCCGGATTAGTTGATGCAACAGTTAACGTCCAACGAGCACGTTTTGTAGAGAATAATGTTGACCTTAAACTCAGCTACGATGCCCCACAGCCATATTGCACGGAATCAATTGGTGAGAAACTCGCAGTTGACCAAGAAACTCTGGCTGATACGACAAGGCAAGATAACAATCAACTCATCGCGGATGCAGAACAAAGCGGAATAGAAGATTCAAGGATTCTTTCAGAAGAAGAACTGGGAGAGAGAATAAAAACAGTAACTGATGATCAACAAAGAAAATTCAGCCAGTTGACGCTAAGCGATCTAGCTGCATTGAGTACAGGCATTATGGATGATGCACGTGCAGATGGTTTGTTAGCTTTTAACCAGTGGAATTTATTATCAACAAGTAGCGCCGGAGAAGCTATAGCATCTGCAGATGCTTTTCTAGTCAGTGATGCAGCAAGTCCTTTTGTAAGCGGTTCCAGTGATGATTTTTTCGTGTTAAATACTTTCCAAAAAGGTGGCAAACCTAAACGAAGTAGTGATGGTGTTGTCGATAGGGTTTGGAATGAGATCCGAAATACCGTTATATTCTGGCACCCAACAAACAGGGTTGTCGTAACTGTGGTTCCAACGTTGGATAAAGAACAAACCGCTGGTCAAGCACCTCCCTTTCCAGAAATTGACCCAAATGCACAAACAGTCTCAGTAGTAATGGAGAGAAATCTTGGAAGTTTACGGTTACCGGCTGCTGTCACGACACTTGGTTCGGCTCTTGCTTTCTTTGGGTTGTGTTACATGCTGAAAAACCGTGAACTTGAACTTCGGAGACGGACAGAAGACTGGGAATCAACAACGGCCACCTAGGCCAAGAGAGAGGAGGGAACCTTGTGTTAGGCCAATACTTACCGATCCTCGCGATGCTTATCCTTGGTATCATCTTTGCCGGCGTCAGCCTGATCGCCTCTCGTTTGTTGGCTCCGAGAAGACCGACGAACGCAAAAAAAGACCCTTATGAATGTGGTATAACTTCATCACAGGATCCTCCTGAACGTTTCCCAGTACGCTTTTTTCTTGTCGGCATGATCTTCATCGTCTTTGATGTTGAAATCATTTTCATGTATCCATGGGCCACAATCTTCCGAGAGATCGGACTATTTGGGCTTGTGGCCATGCTTATCTTCTCTTTTGCTGTGTTTGAATCTTTTCTCTACATCATCGGTAATGGAGCTCTTGAATGGGGTCCAGTCAAAACATTGAAGAGGAAACGCATAGTTGACCCAGCTAGAACCACTAATTCAACTATTCGTCGCGTCGGACTAGAAGGAAGAATCCTTGAAGAAGAGGAAGCTGCCTAATGCCGAACCTCCCGATACTTGGTGATACAAGCAACATAAGTGAAGACGGATTAGCTGGATTAGATCATAATTTTCTAACTGGAAAAATTGAAGATTTGGTGAAGTGGTCTAGGACGAGGAGCATGTGGCCAGCAACTTTTGGTTTAGCATGCTGCGCTCTTGAAATGATGGCTACTGGTGCAGCGCATTACGATCTAGCACGCTGGGGGATGGAAGTATTTCGAGCTTCACCACGACAGGCAGATCTTATGATTGTTGCAGGCCGAGTGTCTCAAAAAATGGCACCAGTATTAAGGCAGGTTTACGACCAGATGATGGAACCCAAATGGGTTATATCTATGGGTGTTTGTGCGAGTTCTGGTGGCATGTTTAACAACTATGCCCTAGTACAAGGAGTAGACCAGATAGTCCCTGTAGATGTGTATGCACCAGGCTGCCCCCCAGGCCCAGAAACTTTAATGCATGCCATCCTTCAACTCCACGAAAAAGTTGAAAATGGTGAAATAACCCGCCGCAGAAAAGAAATGGGCGGTGGAGCAGGAATCATGGTCGAACAACGAGACGGTCAGACAGCAACAAAAGTAATTATCGGCAAGTGAGAGTAACCATTATGTCTGATGAGGAAGCTGTAGAAGAGGGAGAAGAAAATAGCGAAAATATAATTCCTTCTACTATTTCACGCGGCCAAAATGTTCTTCACCCAAATCGAGAGAACCTGCTCGAAGTTATTGGAAATCTTCGCGAAGAAGGATTCGCAGTATGTATTGATGTAACGGCAGTTGATTATCTTGAAAATCCAAAAAGAGATCTTCCCACAACCATTAAACCAGAACGATTTGAAGTTGTGATTAACCTCCTTTCCCATACGAAACGGGAACGAATCAGACTTCGGGTGCAAATTCCCGAAGATGAACCGACACTACCAACACTCTTTGATATGTATCCCGGATCGGAAGCTCTAGAACGAGAAGTACATGACTTATTTGGGATTAACTTTGAAGGTCACCCAGATATGACACGAATTCTTATGCCAGAAGACTGGGAAGGATACCCACTCCGAAAAGATTATGACGTAGGGGAAATCCCCGTTCAATTTAAACAGGCTCCAGGTTCCTGATGAGTCAAGAAACAGAAATAAGTCACCTGCAAGCCACAGAAGATGAAACTGCGGAAAGAGTTTTCCGACGCGGAGAAGACTCAGCAATTCTTCGCCTTTCAGAAAGTCAAGTTCAAACATATAGTCCAGATGATGACCGCCGTATGGTCATCAATATGGGGCCACAGCACCCATCAACCCATGGCGTCCTCCGACTCTCTCTTGAAATGGAAGGTGAAACGGTTCTAAGAAGCAAACCAATTATTGGCTACCTCCATACAGGTATGGAAAAAACAGGCGAACAATTGAGCTTTTTGCAAGGACCAACGAATGTTACGCGGATGGACTACTCATCGCCGCTATTTAGTGAATTAGCGTTCTCACTCGCTACTGAGAAACTTTTAGATATTGAAATTCCTGAAAGAGCGACCTGGATCAGGATGTTAATGTGCGAATTAAACCGGATGAGCTCCCATTTGTTATTTCAAGCAACAAATGGGATGGATATCGGCGCGGTCGGAGCAATGATCTATGGATGGAGAGAAAGAGAAGAAGTCCTAAGGCTATTTGAAAAAATTACCGGATTAAGAATGAACCATAACTATATTCGACCAGGCGGTGTCGCAGCAGATTTACCGGATGGTTGGAGAGATGACATTCTTCGAGTTCTCGATAATTTACCAGATCGGTTAAACGATTTTGATAGTTTATTTACCGGACAACCAATCTGGCATGAACGCCTTCAAGGTGTGGGTGTCATTAATGCATCAGAATGTCTTGCGCTAGGGGTAACGGGACCGCTTCTCCGTTCGACAGGATATGCATGGGATCTCCGGAAAGACATTCCGTATCTTCGCTATGAAGAAGTGGAATTTGATGTACTGGTCGGTTCTTATGGCGACTGTTTTGACCGATTCGCTATTCGCTTAAACGAAATAAGAGAATCTATTCGTATAGTCCGACAAATTCTGGAAAAAATGCCAGAAGGGGATTACAGAATTCAAGACAAGAAGATAACCCCCCCGCCCCGTGTTCGTATAGATGAGTCCATGGAAGCACTTATCCACCATTTCAAAATCTTTACAGAAGGTTTTAAAGTTCCTGCAGGGGAAGTGTATACAGCAGTTGAATCACCACGAGGAGAGTTAGGCTGCTACATAGTTTCCGATGGTGGACCCAAACCATACAGAATGCATATTCGCGGCCCATCATTCACTAATCTTCAAGTATTGCCTCATATGCTTCAGGATTGCCTTGTCGCTGATGCCGTAGCGGTTATTTCTACTGTTGACCCAATCATGGGAGAAGTAGACCGGTGAGTAGATTAAATGAAGAGAGCCTCCGGATAGCAAATGAAATCATTGATCGATACCCAATTAAAAAATCAGCGTTAATACCCTTACTTCACTTAGCTCAAGAACAAGAGGGGTGGGTTTCAGATGGAGCAATGAATCACATAGCAGAAATCCTTGAGATTACCCCAGCAGAAGTTCTAGGCACATGCAGTTTCTATGAAATGTTTAAACGAAGCCCAGTGGGCGAATATCAACTCAATATCTGTCATGGAATCTCATGTCATCTTCTCGGAGCTGAAAATCTTTTGCATCACGCTGAAGAAACTTTAGAAATCAAAGAAGGAGAAACAACAGAAGATGGGAAATTCTCGCTGGAAGGAGTTGAGTGCATAGCAGCATGCACCGAAGCCCCATGCCTTCAAGTGAACTATAGGTATCAAAATAAAGTTACGGCATCTTATTTCAATCAGTTAGTACAAGAAATTCGCGATGAGAATCGTTCAGAGATTCCAAAACATGGCTCATTAGCAAAAGTAAGACAAAGTATTCCTAACGAACGACTCGCTGGGATAGAACCAGTTGAACATGCTCAACAACCCGAATGGTTAAATCGGAACGGGAAAAACTCATGACATTCCCACTTATCACCACCAGTCGTTGGGAAATAGAAGATGCGCATATCATTGACCGATATGTTGAAACAGAAGGATACAAAGCACTTACTAAAGCTTTGACAATGACTCCTGCAGAAGTTCACGAGGAAGTCAAAAAAGCCTCCCTTCTAGGAAGAGGAGGGGCGGGTTTCCCCGCTGGAGTCAAATGGGGTTTCCTACCAGAAAATGTTTGGCCTCGTTACCTTGTAGTAAACGGAGATGAATCAGAACCTGGTACATACAAAGACCGCATTCTTCTTGAACGAGACCCTCACCAACTTATCGAAGGCTGCCTTATCACTTGTTATGCCTTGGGACTATCCCAATGTTTTCTATATGTCCGAGGTGAAATGGCTCATGGGCAGGAGAGAATAGCGAATGCACTTAACGAAGCCTATGAGGCTGGGTATATAGGGAAAAATATTCTTGGAACAGAATTTTCTGTAGATATTATTCTGCACTGGGGTGCAGGCGCTTACATCGTAGGGGAAGAAACAGCCTTAATAGAAAGTCTGGAAGGTAACCGGGGTATGCCTAGGCTCAAACCACCATTTTTCCCTGCTTCAATAGGGCTGTATGGGAAGCCGACCATTGTTAACAATGTAGAAACTCTTTCTAACGTTCCGTGGATTGTTTTGCATGGTGGAGAAGAATTCTCAAAAATCGGTTCAGAACAGTCAACTGGAACTCGAATATTTGCAGTCTCAGGCCATGTCAATAACCCAGGAGTTTTTGAAGTTGAATTCGGGACGACTACATTTCGTGACTTGATTATGGGAGATAACTATGGTCAAGGAATTCGTAATGGAAACAAGATGAAAGCCTTCATTCCCGGCGGTGCTTCAGCTCCATGGTTTTTTGAAGAACATTTAGATGTCCCATTAGAGAAATCAACTGTTGATCAAGCCGGTTCCATGCTTGGATCAGGAGCAATAGTTGTGATGGATGAGACAACAGACATTGTTCGGGCATGCCATAATGTCGTCAGATTCTTTTCAAGAGAATCATGTGGGAAGTGTGCTCCATGCCGAGAAGGGACAAACTGGCTAGAAAAAATACTGCAAAGAATCATTGATGGGAATGGAAGGGATGATGATTTGGAACTCCTGCTTGATGTTTGTGACAACATCAGTCCTGGAATTACTTGGCCACCTAAACAAACAACGATTTGCCCACTTGGACCATCAGCAGTTTCACCTATCTCATCAGCAATCAAAAGATATAGAAATGAATTTGAAGCATATATATCCCAGTCATCCACGGGAACACCCGTCGGGATACAGGGCGGAATATTATGAGCGAAACCATGGAAAGCAAGGATCTCATTAATTTCACTCTCAACGGAGAAGAAATCAGCGCTTCAAACGGTGAAAATTTAATTGATGCTTGCGAAAAAGCAGGTGTTGAAATACCGCGTTTCTGCTATCACAAACGAATGAATTCCGTAGGAATGTGCAGAATGTGTATTGTAGAAGTTGATACCGGAAGAGGACCCGCGCTTCAGCCTAGTTGCATGCTTACTGTAAGTGAGGGGATGGCCGTCAATACAGAGTCTGAAACCACAAAAAAAGCTCAAGATGGAGTGTTGGAGTTCTTGCTCCTAAACCACCCTCTTGATTGCCCTGTCTGTGATAAAGGTGGAGAATGCCCTTTGCAAGACCAGACCATTGCATTTGGCCCGGGCGAAACCCGATTCATTGAGGAGAAACGACACTTTGAAAAGCCGATACCTATTAATGAAAACGTTTACCTAGATAGAGAACGCTGCATTCTCTGTGACCGGTGCACAAGGTTCGCAGATGAAGTCGTAGGCGACCCATTAATCCATTTCATAGATCGAGGAAATGCCACACAGGTTAATACATTTCCTGACGATCCGTTCGCATCGTATTTCAGCGGGAATGTTGTTCAAATCTGTCCAGTAGGAGCGTTAACCGCTAAACCCTATCGTTTTAAAGCTCGACCATGGGACCTAGAAGAAATCGAATCCACTTACCCCAACCCACTTGGAGACAGAATCACTATTCAATCATCTAGAGATCAAGTTCTTCGATTCCAAGGACTCGATAACGATTCAGTTAATTGGGGATGGTTGACAGATAAAGATAGATTTTCCTTTCAAGCATTCCAGAGTGAATACCGAGTCCAAGAACCCCTAGTGAGGGGTGGAGGGTTAAATAAGCCCGATAAGAATGGTCGCGGGCTTGTCGCATCTTCATGGTCAAATGTCCTCAGTATGACTACTGAAGCTATTCGCCAAACCGAACCCAATCGGGTTGCAGTAATTGGTGGATCTCGTCTAACAAATGAATCACAATATGCTTGGACGAAATTAGCTAAGGGGATTATTGGTACTGACCATGTTGACGCAAGCCTTGGAGATGAACTTCCAACTAATGTTCTACTAGGACTGCCTAAATCAACTATTAATGACGTTTGTGCTGTTGGAAACACTGTCATCCTAATAGCGCCGGATTTAAAGGAAGAATATGGAACGCTTTACATACGATTACGTCACGCTGCAATAGAAAACTCTGTCAAACTGATTGAACTCTCACCAACAGAAACTGGACTCAGTAATGTTGCAACGATTTCACTCCACCCCAGACCTGGTGAAATAGCTAAAGTAGTTGAATCAATTCTCACTGGCGAAGGACCAGTTGAAATAGGGGGCGTTCCAAAAGAGCAAATTCTGCAAGCTCATGCATTAGTCAAAGATAGAGAACTCAAAGTCGTTTACGGGAAACAATCAATAGCAGAATCCGACCAACCACTCATTGAAGCTCTTTCGGTACTAAACCAAAACGCTAATTCAAAGTTCTTGCCTTTAGTACGCAGAGGAAACGCAATGGGTGCTGTTCACATGGGTATGACTCCCGGACTGCTACCCGGACAAACAACCCTTACAGAGGGTTCAAAAAGTTTTTCAAATTCATGGCCAAACCTCCCAAACGAAAAAGGGATGGGCACAGAGGAAATTCTTCAAAGTGCCGCTGATGGAATGATTGACGTACTATTTCTCCTAGGCGCTGACCCTTTATCAGATTTCTACGACCGAGAGCTCGCTGAAAAAGCGTTAAATACGGTTAGTTCAGTTATTTCTATCGATCTTTTCGTGAATGCCTCTGCATATTATGCTGACATCTTTTTCCCAGCTTCTGCGTTTGTTGAGGTCAATGGTAGTCACACCAACATAGAGGGAAGGGTTACTCCAATTCGTCAGAAAGTTACATCACCTGGAACTGCACGGCCAGATTGGATGATTGCCGCTGAGATCGCAAATAGACTCGGTCACGATTTAGATATTGAAAAGCCAGAAGATGTATGGGATGAATTAAACCAAAATTCGACTGGCCAAACTCAAGTTAACTTGCACTCAATCTGTAATTCATCCGGTGGTCAAATTTTCGAATCAATAGGTGAAATCACACTAGAAGAAATTGAAGAAGTATCAGATACACGCCCATTTGACTCCTATTCGCTTAGATTAGTTCTCGCAAAACGAATGTATGATCTGGGCACGGTAACGCAAATGTCCCCTGCTTTAAACCAATTTGCGGGAACGAGCCAACTCCTAATCAACCCCGTCGATTTCAAAGCAATGGGGTTAAAAAATGGTGAACCTGTGCTTGTCACAGCAGGTGACAAAGAACTCACTGTTCTTGTCGTTCCAGATAATAAGATCCCTCGATCAGTCGCATTTGGATATCTAAACCAAAGAGGCGAAGATTTTCGAACGTTACTGGTCAAAGGAGCGGACAGTATAGATATCCGAATCGATCCGACAGCAAAGGTAGATTGAGATGTTCGCTGGACTCGACCCGCTCTTCCTAGGTGATGCAGGAACTATAGAGATTTTACTTATCGTAATTCTAAAAGTAGTAATCGCTTTCGCCTTATTACTTGTATCTGTAATGCTTTACATCTGGTGGATGAGAAAATTTATTGGCGCGATGCAAAATCGCATCGGCCCAAGTAGAGCTGGCCCATTTGGCATACTGCAGACACTCGCAGATGGAATAAAACTTTTTTTCAAAGAAGATCTAATTCCAAATCAGTCTGACAAATTGGTCTTTAAGATAGCACCTTTTTTCTCTATCGTTCCCGCCCTTCTGGTATTCACAGTTGTGCCAGTCGCCGGAGACTTTAGTAACAGTGGTGATGGAACAGTGACGTGGTTCGGGAACAAGACTTTCGTGCAATTAGCTGACCCACACATAGGGATTCTTTTTGTTCTCGCCATGTCATCAATCGCAGTCTATGGAATTATGTTGGCCGGATGGTCATCAGGTTCAAAGTACCCATTATTAGGTTCTGTGAGAGCATCAGCTCAAATGGTCTCATACGAAGCAGCTTTAGGGCTTGCCTTAGTAGCTGTTCTTATGAAAACGGGAACCTTATCAACACATGATATTGCTCTTAGTCAAAATGGTGGGATAACTAATTGGGGTCTCGTAATCACTGGCTTTATCCCCTTCATTGTTTTCTTTATTGCAACCACAGCAGAACTTAATTCACCACCATTTGACCTTGTGGAAGCTGAACAAGAACTTGTAGGCGGATTCCATACCGAATATAGCTCAATACGGTTCGCTCTTTTCTTCATGGCAGAGTTCATGAATGTGATAACCATGTCGGCAGTCATGGTTACTTTATTCTTCGGCGGGCCTGGTGGCTACTACCCTTCATTTGGCCCAGCGTGGCTTTGGGGGCTTTTCTGGTTCGTTGGAAAAGTTTTTATCTTCGCCTCAATTTTTGTATGGATGCGCGGAACGCTACCTCGGCCAAGATATGACCAACTGATGGATTTCGGCTGGAAAATTCTTATTCCATTAGCTTTGGGTTGGGTGCTACTTTTAGCGACACTTGACGTTTTCGAAGACCGTGGCAATGACGGGGGATTATCACAAATTTTAGTTCTAATTATTAGCGTAACTACCTTGACACTCCTAGCTGGTTTGCTTATGAAATCAATAAAAATAGGAAAACAGCGACGAGAACTAGAGGGAGAAGAGGTATTCGGATGAACTATCAATCCCTCTTCGAACTTGTGAAATCTCATGGGAGGTTATTCCAATGAGCATGCTCAACTTCTTTAAAGGTTTCGCGGTAACGTTCGGGAAACTAAACCACGCAACAAAATCTGGGAAAGTCGTTACTACAAGTTATCCCAAGGAAAAAAGAGATAAACCTCCAAGACTTCATGGAAGACATGTACTAAACCGTTATGACGATGGAATGGAAAAATGCATAGGTTGCGAGCTTTGCGCAAGCGTATGTCCAGCTAATTGTATTTACGTCCGAGGAGCAGATAATGACCCCACACAACCAACCTCGCCTGGCGAACGCTTTGGCTTTATCTATGAAATAAACTACCTCCGCTGCATTCATTGCGACCTCTGCGTTGAAGCATGTCCAACCCAGGCAATCACTGAAACCAAACTATTTGAATTCTCGTTTACTGACCGAAAACAAGCTATCTACACTAAAGAAGAATTAGTTGTTGATGATACCGGGAAGCCTCAACACCTTCCATGGGAAGACTGGCGACCAGGCGAAGACGAACACACATCAGCTTGGATGAGAGCGACATCACCATCTGGCGCAGCGAGCTACGAAGGGAAAGTCCAATGGGCCGCAGAACTTGGATATGGAACCCGCGCTCCTGAAAAAGGCCAAAGCAAACATAACGAAGAAGGAAATCAGTGATGGAAGCCGTAACCTTTTTCATTGCTGCTCTAATTGCTGTCGCTGGCGCATGTGGAGTCGTTTCCCTAAAAAACCCAGTACATGCCGCACTTTCACTAGTTGCAACTTTATTTGGAGTCGCAATTCATTTCATAAACTTAGAAGCTTACTTTCTCGCAGCTGTCCAAGTTATCGTATATGCCGGAGCTATCGTCATTCTCTTTCTATTTGTCATAATGCTCCTAGGCGTCGATCGAGCCGAAGATATGGAATCAGATCCAATAATTGGTCAACGACAGTTAGCGTTACTAGCAACGGCTGGGTTACTCATACTGGGGATTTTTATCGCAGTTGCATTCTCAGGAGAAGTTACAGGGGTTCCACCAATTGAAGCTCAGCAATCTACTTTCGAAGGTGGATTAGCCATTGATAGCGGGTCAATAAGTAAAGGAGTTCCTCCGGAACAGAACATTAAAGAAATAGGAAGAGCCCTATTTTCCACCAGATACGTATTTGCTCTAGAAATTACAGCCCTCCTACTTACGATAGGAGTTGTAGGGGCAGTAGTGCTTACCAGAAGATCCAAATCAGAGCTAGAGCCGATACCCGTTGTTGAACCACCGGCGTTGATGCGAAATTCAGAAGGGGAAATTGAACTAGCTCTCAATGAAGATGAACAGAGCCCAATTGAAGAGACCATAGACCCCCCAGCAGAAGATCTACCCAATGAAGAAGTGGAGGTCAATGGAGAATGACTTTCGCTATGGCAATAGGAACTGAATATTATTTAGCTCTTTCCGCATTACTCTTTACGATTGGTGCTGGAGGCTTACTGGTTCGTAGAAACCCACTCATCATGTTTATGTGCATAGAGTTAATGCTCAATGCTGCAAATCTGGCATTCGTTAGCTTTGGAAAAGAAATGAATGACCTTGGAGGGCAAATATCTGTCCTATTTGTTCTAGTTGTCGCAGCAGCCGAAGTTGTAATTGGATTAGCAATCGTCGTAGCAGTAATGCGTAGAAGGCCAAAAGCATCAATTGATGAAGTATCGGTTCTAAGAGGGTAGTGATGAATAACCTTGTCTGGCTAATACCCACCTTTCCTCTTCTCGGTTTCACTTTGCTTCTTCTTTTCGGAAGACGATTAGGGGAACCAAATGCCGGATGGCTAGCCACTACTATGGTCACCGGATCATTCCTTTCAACACTTTGTGTGTTTCTCGGAATGGCAGGCAAAACTAGCGAAGAACGAGTATACGAAATAACGCTCTTCGAATGGATTCCTTCAGGAGAGCTAAGCGTCGGATTAGGATTTCTAGCAGATCCATTATCCATAACGATGGCACTCTTTATAACAGGGGTAAGTGCTCTCATTCACATGTATGCAATCGGATACATGCATGGTGATCCAAACTTCTCAAAATTCTTTATCTACCTCAACTTATTCGTGTTCTCGATGCTAATGCTCGTTCTTGGAGACAACCTATTGATAACTTTCCTCGGTTGGGAAGGAGTTGGGGCATGCTCATATTTCCTGATTTCCTTCTGGCATGAAGACCCAGCAAATGCTTCCGCCGGGAAAAAAGCTTTCGTCACTAACCGTGTAGGTGACTGGGGCTTTATGGTTGCAATGTTCCTACTTTTCTTCAATATCGGATCCCTGAAATACAGTGACATCTTCTCATCAGTAATTCAATTAGACGCTCTAACCCAAACGACAGCAACAGCTATCGTGATCATGCTATTCATAGGAGCTGCAGGAAAATCAGCACAATTCCCGCTTTATCTATGGCTCCCTGATGCCATGGCGGGGCCAACCCCAGTCTCGGCTCTCATCCATGCTGCAACGATGGTCACATCAGGGGTTTATTTATTGACCAGAATGAATCCCGTTCTAGCTGAAGCAGCCGGCTGGTCATCTGACCTAATTTGGATAATAGGCCTGTTTACGGCTCTATTTGCTGCAACTGCAGCAGTTGCACAAAATGATATAAAGAAAGTCCTTGCGTACTCAACAGTTAGCCAACTGGGATTCATGTTTGTTGCCGTAGGTTCAGGTCTTTATGTGGCAGCGATTTTTCATATGATCACGCACGCCTTCTTCAAAGCACTACTTTTCCTTGGCGCTGGATCAGTTATACACGGAATGCATGAAGAGCAAGATATGAGAAAATATGGTGCATTGAAAAAAGTTATGCCCATTACTGCAGGCACTTTCATCATCGGTTGGTTAGCGATTGCAGGAATTCCACCTTTCTCAGGATTCTGGTCAAAGGATGAAGTTCTCCTTGCAGCATGGAATGAGAATAAGATCGCCTGGGTGTTGCTCCTAATAGCAGCAATCATGACAGCGTTCTATATGAGCAGACTTGTCTTCATGACTTTCTTTGGTGACAAACGTTGGGCTGAAGGTGAAGAAGAAAATCATGAAGAAGATGAGATAACCCCTCCGCCTGAAAACGAGGGAAAAAACATCCTTAATCCTCATGAGTCACCGGCACTAATGTGGTTCCCACTAGTGGCATTAGCGGGACTCGCAGCAACAGCAGGAATACTGAATCTGCCATTCAGCCATAACACCAAGTATCTAGAAAAGTGGTTAGAACCTGTCCTTTTCGGAAATGAAGTACACGTACTCGCTTCAACTTCAACAAAATGGCTCTTAGCTGTAATTGCCATCGTCGGAGCAACAATTGGAGTCCTAGGCGCTAGCTATGTTTACTTAAAGAAACGTGTTAACCCCGCCCAAATAGAACTTCCCATCCTTCAAGATGCTTGGAAATTTGATCGTTCCGTGAGCAACTTTATGGGTGGGCCTGGAAGGAAGATATTTGAAGTGGTTACCTGGTTTGACAAAACTGTCATAGATGGGGCAGTAAATGGGGTAGGTAAATTAACTCAAAACCTAGGAACACGTTTAAGAGCTACACAAACTGGCCTTATCAGGACGTACGCATTGGGAATGGTTCTTGGCGCTATAGCGATCCTTGCCTATTTCGTTTCAAGGATGGGGTTCTAATGGGCCTCTTAACTATCTTCGCAACTGCATCACCAGAAACATCATTCCCAGTTATACCTGTACTAGTTCTCCTGCCAGCATTTGGCGCAATTGCTGTCGCCCTAACACCCAACGCACGTATAGGGCTACATAAACTGATGGCAACCGTCTTCACAGGAATAACCGGAGCGATCTCAGTATGGGTTCTAACTGCATTTGAAAGCAATGGAGATTTTCAATTTCTCTCTGAACAGACTTGGATAGAAAGCTTAGGAATTCAGTGGCACGCAGGCATCGATGGAATCTCACTATTCCTGGTAGTACTCACCGGATTATTATTCCCATTTGTGGTTATTGCCATAAACCCTCACCATGACCACAAGGCTTACTACATCTGGATCCAATTACTGCAGACAGGATGCATGGGAGTCTTCGTTTCACTTGACCTATTCATGTTCTTTGTTTTCTTTGAAATTGTCCTCGTTCCCATGTATTTCCTTATAGGGAAATGGGGCCACGGGAATGCCAGATATGCTGCGACGAAATTCTTCCTTTATACGATGCTCGGTTCAGCGTTAATGCTGGTAAGTATTATTTCTTTAGTTGTACTCCACTCCAGAGATGCTGGAACAGATCTAACCTTCAATTTAATAGAAATAGCTTCTAATCCTGCTATTTCCACAACCTCAGCGCGCCTAATATTTCTAGGATTCGCATTAGCTTTCGCTGTAAAAGTTCCATTATTTCCCGTTCACACATGGCTACCCGACGCGCATACTGAAGCTCCTACTGCAGGATCAGTCATCCTTGCCGGAGTAATGCTCAAATTAGGGACATATGGATTTATCAGATTCGGCTTATACCTATTTCCAGAAGCCTCACATTTCTTTGCCCCATTATTTCTAACACTTGGAGTAATAGGAATAATTTACGGAGCGATAGTCGCAACAATGCAAAAAGACCTCAAGCGACTAGTTGCATACTCCTCAATAGCCCACCTTGGTTTTATTGTATTAGGAACTTTCGCTCTCAATACTCAAGGTATCCAAGGCGCCACTGTGCAAATGATTAATCATGGTTTATCAACGGGAGCACTTTTCATGCTTGTCGGTCTTATCTACGAGCGGCGACACACTCGTCAAATTTCTGAACTCGGAGGAATCCAAAAATCAGCGCCAGTCTTAGCAGGAACATTCACACTGGTAATGCTTTCTTCAGTCGGACTTCCTGGCTTGAATGGGTTTGTCGGTGAATTCCTAATTCTTCTTGGAGCTTTCACAGCTCACCGATGGTGGGCCCTCTTTGCCGCAACTGGAGTTATTCTCGCAGCTCTCTACCTGCTATGGGCTTACCAAAGAGTTTTTCATGGCCCAGAAAATAAAGATAATGGAGAAGAGAAACCAACACCAGACTTAACGAACTGGGAGCGACTTACCTTATTTCCTTTAATCGCAGGAATAATCTTTTTGGGGGTCTATCCCAAACCCATGCTTGATCGAATTGAACCAGCCGTAGACAAGCTTGTTACCCACATAGAAGAAACAATTGACGATGGTTCATTCACTGAACCTGTGCCAACAGTAAAGATGCGCCAATCATTTGCCGAGCTTCTTGAAGAAACTCATGAATCCCACTCGGAATCCGATAGCCATGGTGGGCACGAAGAAGAAAATGGGCATGATCATGAATCAGAAAATCATGAGGACAAATCTCATTCGGGAGGGCATGAATGACACAGAATATAGCTCTCATTGCTAGTGAAACACTTCAAACTCCCTCAGTTGCCTGGGTGGGGCTCCTGCCGTTAATTATTCTTGCAACTGCCGCAGTCTTTCTTCTTACAATCTGCTCGCTTATACCAAGCAGAATAACTAACCAACAACTTACTATCTACACATGCGCAGCAGCTATCGGTAGTCTGATCGCATCGATTCCTCTTTGGTTAAGAATTCACGACGAATCCAAAGGTCCATTCTCAACTCTTTCAGGTGCCTTTGGCATAGATGGTTTCTCTATTTTCTTGACGATGATTCTTGCAGTCAGTGTCATACTTGTTTCATGTTTAGCGGGAGTATTTCTAAAATCTGAAGATATTGAAGGGCCTGAGTCATACGTGCTTCTTCTGTTATCAGCCTCTGGTGGAATGATCATAGCTGGAGCAAATGATTTCATAGTTCTCTTCCTAGGAATAGAAGTTCTATCTATTTCCGCATATGTCCTCGCCGCAATGAACCTAAAGCGAATCCAATCGCAGGAAGCCGGATTAAAGTACTTCGTACTTGGTGCCTTTGCCTCAGGGTTTCTCCTGTATGGCATAGCGCTACTGTATGGGGCAACAGGGTCAACCCAACTCACAGCCATCCGAGATTTCCTTGCAAACAACGATCTAACCAATGACACTTTACTCTTAGCAGCGCTAGCACTAATCATCATTGGTTTTGCATTCAAAGTTGCAGCTGTGCCCTTCCACTTCTGGTCTCCAGACGTATACCAAGGAGCACCGACACCATTTGTGGCCTTCATGGCATCAGCTATCAAAGCAGCAGGATTTGCTGCCATGCTGAGAATACTTTACGTCACACTCGGTGAATATAAAGCTGACTGGCAACCTGCTATCTATGGAATAGCTGTAGCCACGTTAATCGTAGGATCTTTACTTGCAATCATTCAAACAGACCTCAAAAGAATGCTGGCATATTCCTCAATCAGCCATGCTGGCTATCTTCTCGTCGGAACACAAGCTGCTTCGGACCAAGGAGTAGCTGCAGTTCTTTTCTACTTAGCTACCTACACATTTATGGTTATAGGAAGTTTCGCAGTCATCTCATTGAATTCAGGCCCAGATGGAACCCGAACAGATTTAGATTCACTGACTGGTCTCGCAAACCGAAAACCAATGCTTGCAATAGCTTTCACAGTTTTCCTTCTCGGGCAGGCTGGGATTCCTTTAACATCTGGTTTTTTTGCAAAATTCTATGTGATTGAAGCAGTTATAGAAGAAAGATCATTCGGGTTGGCCATTGTGGCAATGCTTGCGGCCGTTATCGGAGCTTTTTTGTATCTACGAATTTTAACTAAAGTATGGCTAACAAAAACGGAAACTGACACTGAAGATGAAAATACGATAACCATTCCAAGCCAGGTATCTTTTGTTCTCTTAATCGCCACAATAGTGACATTATTTTTAGGAATATGGCCGGAACCTCTTGTTGAAATGGCACAGAGAGCAGTGCCTATATTGCTGACGGGTTAACCTCATGCACCCAAAAAACTTTTCTCAAATGGCCTCAATTAACGCAATCCCAGAGATTCGCATTAACCAAATCGTGCCCTATCAATTAACAAAAAATCCTAAACCTGATTTAACCACCTTTAGAAGGCTACTCTGGAGTATCTTGGTCCTTTACACCTTGGTCCAATCGCCTTCTACTTACTACTATTTAACTAAGTGTCCGACTTTCTACGCAGCTATTTAACGGTCGCCGTTTTCGGTGTTCTGGCATGCGCCCTCGTGGGCGCTTTCGTAGGCCTGAGCGCGCTCATACGACCATCGCGAAAACAGGATCAAAAATACTTAACTTACGAATCAGGGGTAGACCCAGTAGGAACCGGATGGGCTCAAAGTAATATCCGGTACTACATTTTCGCCCTATTATTCGTCATGTTTGATGTTGAGGCAGTATTCATTTTCCCGTGGGCAACTCGTCTTGAGCAATACGGACTATTCGGTTTAGTTGAAATGGCAATCTTTATCTTCATACTTCTTTTGGGACTCCTGTACGCCTGGAGAAAAGGGGTGCTGAAATGGTTCTGATCATCGCTATCCAGCAAAGGAGGGAAAGATGGGCTTAGTTGAATCTGGCAAAATGCCTAAATCGCTCACCAAACTCCTCAATATGAGTCGTAGATATTCCATGTGGGTGTACCAATGGGGTCTAGCGTGCTGTGCCATCGAAATGGGGGCAGCTTTCGCATCCCCACGCTATGACGTTATGAGACTTGGAGTAATTCCTCTTCCAGCAAGCCCAAGACAAGCAGATTTCCTCGTAGTCTCAGGAACAGTTACTGATAAAATGGCTCCTGCAGTTCGTAGACTCTGGGAGCAAATGCCTGATCCCAAATACGTTATATCAATGGGTTCATGCGCTAATTGCGGAGGCCCTTATTGGGACTCATACTCGGTAACTAAGGGCGTAGACCAAATCATCCCAGTAGATGTATACGTTCCTGGGTGCCCCCCTAGACCCGAAGCTTTACTAGAGGGGATCGTCCTTCTTCAGGAAAGAATCATGAATGAAGATATGGCTGAACGATGGAAAGGTGACCCAATTGTTGTTGAATAATCAAACAATGCTTCATCTACGTAGACGCGAAAGGCGGATTTATGGCTGAAATACCAGATCATCTCCTTAAACGTGCGCAAGCAGCCCGAGAAAAAGCTCAAGCCAACCAAGAGCCCAAAGTATCTCCAAATGAAGACGTAGCTGCCCAAACCACTACCGTTGTTGATGATGAGAGTCTCGTACAAGAGATAGATGAAAAGGCAGAAAATATTCTACAAGAAATACAATCTGGCCTTAACGAAAAGCTTATCTCTTCACATGTAGCACCCAATAGAGGCTTATGGATACGCGTTTCTAGCAAAGATTGGCGAGGAACAGCACAATTTTTGAAAGATCAGCTTGACTGCCAGTTCTTTGATTGGCTTTCAGTTATTGACTGGATGCCATCACCGTACGGAAGAGAATTGGATACCGAACAAGACATACAACCAGAAACCGTTAACCCCGAAGAGCAACCCATTGAATGGGGATACACAGGTGGGGAAACAAGATTTCAACTTATTTGTCGGGTCTACTCAATCTCATTAGGAATAGGAATAATGGTCAAAGCAGATTTAGATGACCAAAATCCACGAGCCCTATCACTTATCCCGATTTACCCTGGAGCCAACTGGCATGAACGCGAAGCACGTGAAATGTTTGGAGTCACATTTGATGAACACCCAGATCTAAGAAACATCTATCTTCCAGGGGACTTTGAAGGTCACCCATTACGAAAGGACTATCCACTCCTTTCAAGAAGAATGAAACCATGGCCTGGAGTCGTAGATGTAGAAGTAATGCCTGGAGAAGAGAAATGAGTATTACTTCAGAGAGCGACCAACTCGCTTACATCGCCTCTCAGGCAGCTGATGCGAGAGTAAACGTTGAAGTAGAAACTGATGAAGGAATGACCCTGAATTTAGGGCCGCAACACCCTGCAACACATGGAACTCTCCGGATTATCGTGAAACTTGACGGGGAAAAAGTAGTTGCCGCAGAGCCGATAATGGGATACATGCACCGAGGTTACGAAAAATTAACAGAAGTAAGAACCTACCCTCAGGTCACAACACTTATCAACAGAATTGATTGGTTAGGAAGTTTCGCAAATGAAGTCCCATTTATTTTGGCAGCAGAACAACTTATGGAAGTCGAAGCACCCCCGCGTGCGCAATGGATCAGGACAATACTTTTTGAACTTAGCCGGATTGCAAATGTTTGTCTCTTCCTTGGAGATATGGCAGTTCAAATAGGAGCAACAACACCTGTCTTCTATGCTTTCCGCGATCGAGAATTTGTACTTAATCAGATAGAACGTGTCACCGGAGGTCGATTTCACCCTAACTTTGATCGAATCGGAGGGCTAAAAGATGACCTTCCTAAAGGTTGGATAGAAGAAACACGCGGAGCATTAAATAGAATGCAAGCATTCTGTGACGAGATGGAAGAACTTGTTCTCGGAAACGAGATTTTTCAAGCACGAACTAGAGGAATAGGGACAATACCGAGTGACATAGCACTAGCCTATGGCCTTTCCGGAGCCAACCTTCGAGCTTCTGGAGTTGATTGGGATATCCGTCGCGACGCAAACGTAGGGTTAGTCTACGATCAGGTCGATTGGAAAGTGTGGACGCATCCAGATGGTGATTCCTTTGCGCGATTCTGGGTCAGACTCCAAGAAACACGAGAAGCCTGCAACATTATTGACCAATTGCTCGGCACGATCCCTTCAGGTCCGATAATGGCAAAAGTGCCAAGAATTATCAAAGTTCCACCTGGAGAAGCTTACGTAGCGACAGAAAACCCACTTGGAGAAATGGGTTTCTACGTTGTTAGCAAGGGGGACCTTACCCCATTCAGAGTGAAGATCCGATCAGCAAGCTTTTCTAATATGTCAATCGCCCCTTGGGTGCTTAAAGATGTCTTCGTACCAGACATCATCTCTATACTTGCTTCCCTTTATTTCATACTCGGAGATATTGACCGATGATTGATCTCTTAGCTCTAAGCCCAGCATGGTGGCAAGAAACATTTCTAATTAAAGTACCGATAGGACTTCTGGCGGTCCTCCTACCAGCAGGGACAATTGTCTACCTGTACTTGTTTAAAGCAATCTCATTCATGCAAAGCCGTTTAGGGCCGATGGAAGCAGGGCCATACGGTTCTTTGCAACTTCTTGCTGAAGTAGGGAAGTGGATTCAAAAAGAAGATATTTTCCCATCTAAAGCGGATAAGTTCGTTTTCGCTGCCGCCCCTTTTGTTGTCTTAATGTCAACGTTTCTACTGGTAGTTATTATACCTGCTGGCCCAGATGCCCTATTTGTGGATCTTGACGCAGGGATCTATTTTGCTATGGCAGTCTCATCGGTCTCAGTTATAGGAATCCTTATGGCTGGCTGGTCATCAGCAAACAAGTACTCTCTTTTGGGAGGAATACGAGCAGCGGGGCAATTGATCGCTTATGAACTTCCACTCATACTTGCAGTCGTAGGAGTAGTCATCCAAGCAGGAACTATGAATATGCAAGGAATAGTTCTCGCTCAAGCAGAAGGAGAGATCTTTGGCTGGGGTGGGATAGGTAATCCATTTATCCTTACACAATTCATAGGGTTCGTAATATTTATGATTGCAGTGCAAGCCGAACTTACTCAAGCTCCCTTTGACATGCCAGTAGCCGAATCAGAGTTAGTAACTGGCTATTTAACTGAGTATTCAGGAATACGGTTCCTTCTCTTCTTCATAGGGGAATTTGCATCAGCTGGCGTATTCTCTGCCATAGCCGCTGTCTTATTCTTCGGAGGATGGTATGTGCCAGGAATCGACCCAGCAAGTCAGCTATTCAATGTTATAGGACCACTAATCCTAGCTGGGAAAATGATGGTTATCGCTTTCCTGATCTTCTGGTTCCGATTCACGTTCCCTCGATTCAGAGAGGATCAATTGCAAAGACTCGCATGGAAGTTCCTCATTCCGCTAAGCCTTGCAAATATCGCCTTAACCGGTGTCCTTAAGGTGGCAGTATGAAAAGAGTTGACCTTACTAACCCCCACCCATACGTAATTGGAGGTCACTGCTGATGTCACAATTACCAGGAATTCTAAAAGGATTAAAAGTTACCTTTAGAACCATGATGAAAACCCTATTTCCCGGGGGGTTACTCAAACCGATACCGAAACCAAGTGAAGGGGCCCTAACAGTTCAATACCCGCATGTAAAGGAAGCACCACCACCACGTGCTCGCGGTGTTATCGCCCTTCATGAAGGAAACTGCACAGCATGCATGCTCTGCGCAAGAGAATGTCCAGACTGGTGTATCTATATTGAGGGACATAAAGAATTAGCTCCACCTAGGCGAGAAGGAGGGAAACCTCGCCAAGTTAATGCATTAGATCGGTTTGATATTGACTTCTCTTTGTGCATGTTCTGTGGAATTTGTGTTGAAGTCTGTCCTTTCGATGCCCTTTTCTGGACACCCGAATACGAATTCTCAGAACTAAAATTAGCTGATCTTCTTCATGACAAAGAACGGCTCGGTGAATGGATGGAAACAGTCCCAGATTTTGAAGAATATGAAGATGGGTCGGAACAAAAAGTCAGGAAGGTGCCGCGATCATGATTGCACAAAACGTCTTCTTCTCTATTCTTGCTCTCCTCATGATTGTTTCAGCCCTTAAGGTCGTCACAACAAAAAACATCGTGCATGCGGCGCTCTGGCTTGTTCTTGTTCTAGCTGGTGTTGCTGGCCAATTTCTGCTTCTCGGAGCTGAATTTATTGGGGTAACGCAAATCCTTGTGTATATCGGAGCAGTAATCGTACTTCTGCTTTTTGGAGTTATGTTGACTAAAGCGAGCATTGGTGACGAAGAAAACATAAATATGCCCAACAGGGTGATTCCTGCAGTTATCGCAACGCTTATGTTTGCAGTGATGTCCTATTCCATTATCGATAGTTTCCGAGGTGAGAAACTTCCAACAGAAACAGTCACAAATGCGGCAATCGTTTCAGATTCAATCTTCGCGGATTTCATAATTCCCTTCGAAGCAGTTTCTGTTCTCCTTCTTGCAGCGCTAATTGGCGCAGTCGTAATCGCCAGGAAAGAAACAGCATGAGTGTCGCACAATATCTGCTCCTCAGTTCCGTTCTTTTCTGTATCGGTATTTATGGAGTCTTGTCACGCAAGAACGGCGTCATGGTGCTGATGTCAATTGAATTAATTCTTAATGCTGTAAACATTAATCTTGTCGCCTTCTCCGCTTTAACTGACAACATCGCAGGAGAAGTATTCGCATTATTCGTGATAGCTATCGCAGCTGCAGAAGTAGGGGTTGGGCTGGCAATCGTATTGCTCATTTTCCGAAACAAGCAGAGTGTTGACTTGTCAGAAATAGACCAGATGAAGGGATGATGATGACAAATTTACTTGCACTCGTAGAATCTCTCCCATCTAAAACAGTTCAAGCAAGCGGCTGGTTCTTAGAGACGGCTTGGCTTATACCCGCTTTGCCAGCACTCTCCTTCTTCATAATTCTATTCTTCGGGAAAAGAATGAAATATAAAGGGGCTGAGATAGGGATCACTGCACTTGCAATAGCATTTATTCTTGCAATTTGTTGTGCCGGCCAGTGGATCAGTCAGGTAAACAATGCCGGACATGGCCATGACCAAGAACAACATCAAGACGACGACCATGGAGAAGAACACCAGGATTCTCACGAAGCATTAAATTCAGAAAATATAGAAATTGCATCCAGTGAGAACATCACTATCTACGCTGCAGAAGAAAAAGAAGGCCACGAATCAGTAGCAATTGATGCAGTGATTCAACGATTTACTTGGTGGGAAAGTGGGGGTAGGACTTTCCAAGTCGGGATTATGGTCGACGGCCTTACCGTAATGATGTTATTCGTCGTTACGGCAATTTCACTTCTCGTTCATATCTATTCAACCGATTACGTTTCAGGGGATAGAAGATATACCCACTATTTCGCCTTCCTTAGTTTGTTCTCGGCATCAATGCTTTTCTTTGTCCTAAGTGAAAATATTCTCCAAACTATTGTCGGCTGGGAACTCGTGGGGGTGTGCTCCTTTGCATTGATAGGGCACTGGTGGGAAGAGAAACCCAACTCAGACGCTGCATTAAAAGCCTTCTTAACCAACCGTGTTGGAGATATGGGCCTACTCGTAGGGATGATAATCTTGTTCTGGTCAGCAGGAAGTTGGAGCATCGTAGATATCAACGTGGCTGCTATAAACAATGAAATAGGGCAAAGCACTCTGCTCATAGCTTCTCTCTGCCTAACAGCAGCCGTAATGTCGAAATCAGGTCAATTCATCCTTCACACATGGCTACCTGATGCAATGGCTGGTCCGACACCTGTTTCAGCTCTTATCCATGCAGCAACAATGGTTGTTGCAGGAATATATATGGTGGCACGCCTGTACGGTGTTTTCTTTGAAGGGTACGACATTGCAGGTTCAAGCTTCAACGTTTTAGCACTAGTTGGCTCAGTCACACTCGTCGGAGCAGGATTACTTGCATTTGTTCAAGACGATATTAAGAAAGTGTTGGCGTACTCAACTGTCTCTCAACTTGGCTACATGGTTATGGCATTAGGGGTAGGGGCATGGACAGCTGCAGTATTTCATCTATTTACCCACGCATTCTTCAAAGCAGGTCTCTTCCTTGGAGCGGGATCAGTCAGTCATTCCGTCCACAGTTTTGACATGAAAAAATCAATGGGTGGCATGCGCAAATTTATGCCAACGACATACAAAACATTCTTAATATGCACAATAGCGCTTATGGGTATACCACCACTTGCTGGCTTTTGGTCAAAAGATGAGATCTTAGTCGGAACTGGAGGCTGGGGACTTTTCGGTGGAACCGGTGGAAACGGAACCTATGTTTTCGCCTTAGTAATGGGAATCATCGGAGCTGCATTGACATGTGCATACATGACAAGAGTCATTTATCTCACATTCTTCGGAGAATTTCGAGGAGACATGCATGGTCATGGGGATCCCCAAGAATCAGGAAAGAGAATTACTGTTCCGCTAATCATCCTTTCCGTTATGGCTGTTGCTGCAGGATTCTTAAATCTTCCAGTTGGCTTTCTAACAGGAAACACGACTGGTTGGCAAGAACGATTCGGCCACTATGTTGAGCCAGTAGCACCATATTTCCCAGGAATTTCTCATGGTACGCCAAGCTGGTCTCTTGCAATATTCTCTACATTTGTCGCCTTGTCAGGAGTTGCCTTAGCGGCTCACTACTTCTTCGTGAAAGTCAAGGCGCAAAGTCCTGCTGCTACCGAACTAACAAATGGTTTAACCTCGAAAAATAAGCTAGCCAAAGCAGGCCACACAGTTCTAAAACAGAAATACTATCTAGACCACCTATATACCGACATTATTGCAAATGGGACAAAAGGACCCGTAGCTGATGCGGCATATTGGTCAAACCAAAAGGGCATTGACGAACTTGTTAATCAAGTAGGAAAACAAGCAACAAGATCTGCCACTTTTGTCTATGAAAAGATCGACCAAAATTTGGTTGATGGAGTGGTAAACCTTTCAGGTAAAGCATCTGAAGGTCTTGGTGAAACCACACGTACTATTATCCAACGCGGCAAGGTTCACCAATATGCCGCCATTATGTTC
>Ga0066836_10000120_pt1 | contig 30872 bp, 28 predicted proteins | sample ETNtaG_18_FD_71568 | JGI IMG/M metagenome (GOLD analysis project Ga0066836, IMG submission 71568) | Marine microbial and viral communities from oxygen minimum zone, Eastern Pacific Ocean - ETNP201302SV91 | ecosystem: Environmental > Aquatic > Marine > Oceanic | place: Pacific Ocean: Eastern... | reverse complement strand
TCAACTTCACCTTTCCATGTAAAAACTTTCATTTTTTTTCTTTTTTTCAATTCAGTATAAATTTTTAAAGAATCATTATTGAATTTTTTTGCATAAAATTTATACTGATTACTTCTTTTAATAGAATTAGATACAAAGTTTTTTATTTCAAACCCTTTTTCATCAATCCAAGGGTTTTTATTTCCCCAATGTTCATCAAATGTTAATTGAAGTTTTTTCATTTGATTTTCTACAGATTTTTCAGCATATTTTTGTAAAGTACTATTGATTGTTGTATAAATCTTTAAACCATCAGCAAATAAATCATATCCATTTTCTTTTGACCATAGAACCAAATAATTTTTAACAACTGTCCTAAAGTATGTTGCAATACCAACATTTTGATTTTCAACTTTATATTTTAGTCCAAACTCACTATTATTTAATGAATCATATTTTATTCTATTTATTTTATTGTATTTGAATAAATTAAATAAAACCTCTGTTCTTTTTCTTTTAGCAAATTCTGGGTTATATATAGGATTATATTTTGTTGGCTTATTAATCAAGCCTACCAAAATAGCAGCTTCATTATAACTTATTTCTGATGGAGGTTTTTTAAAGTAAGTATCACATGCCACTTGGATTCCATAAGCATTACTTCCAAATTCTGCAGTATTTAAATACATAGAAAGTATTTCTCTTTTTGTATAAAACTTTTCTAGCTGTATAGCTACAATCCATTCTTTTAATTTTACAATAACAATTCCAATGCCAGGAACTTCAGTCAGTTTTCCTTTCATTTTTCTAGTTTTAAATAAATTTTTTGCAAGTTGTTGAGTTATTGTACTTCCTCCACCTTCTAATCCTGTTTGGCCAAAGGTTATGATATTTTTAAAGACGCCAAAACTTGCCCTTAATAATCCTCTTAAATCAATTCCCGAATGTTCATAATATCTTATATCTTCAGTAACTAAAATTGTTTCAATTAATTCTTTTGATAATTCATCATACCCTGTAGGCGTTCTATTATATCTAAAGTATTTTCCTAATATAACATTATCAGCTGAATATAGTTCTGAAGAAATTTCACTTTTGGGTTTTTCTAAATCTTCAAGACTTGGAAGTTCTCCATAAAGATTAAAATGATTTTTTTGAATTGAAAAAAATAAAAAAGAAATAAAAACAACTATTGCTATAAAAGTTATCCATATAAATAATATGATATTTTTATTTTTCATTTTTTATAAAATTTAAATATTCAAAATGGCTTTTGGTTTCAAATAAAATTTTCATATTACTTTCTGCAATTACGAATTTAGATAATATAGGAATTTTTTCATTATATCTTAATTCAAAATCTTTTATTAAAATATTATACTTTTCATAATTTAAATTTGAAATAACAACTAATGTTTCGTTTTTAGTGTATTTAAATCTATTGATAAAGTAAAAATTAAAATTTTTATCTTTTATTATGTTATTGATTCCTTCACTTATTTTATTAATTATGTTATCATCATTATTTACTACAAATACTAAGTAAAAGTTCTTATCATTTTTATATTGATTAAATTCTGGGATTCCACTAAATATATAATTGCTATTTACTTCTTCAGAAGCTTTTAAAAGCTCTTTGCTAAATTGAATAATATCATTATCCACAACCTTATTTAAAATTTTTTTTATGTTTAATTGAAAAATAAAATTGCCATGTAATTCTCCATTTGCTAAAGCTTTAAGTAAAATAAATTTTTCATGTAAACTGTTTTTCGAGTAATTATTAATAATTGAATTAGATTTTTTAATTACAAAATCATATTCTTTATTTTCATATCTTTTAAAAAGAGTATTGTATTCACCTATCAGAAATGTATTTTCCGCGAATTGGTCTTGCTCATAATTTGGATTTATAATAAGTTTTGAAAACAAATTATTAGGAAAATTATTTAATAATTTTTCTTTATAAACCTCAGCGTTTTTTGGTTCTACTTCTTTTGTGATAAGATATAAAAGGTAAAGTACTTCAGGAATGTATTCAGATTTAGTGAATTCACTTAGTAGCTTATCAAAATAATTTTTTCCTAGCTGTATTTCATTTAATTGTTGAACATATATTTTTCCAACTTTGAAATATGATATTTCAATTTGTTTTTTTAAATTATTTTTTTCACTCTCTTCAAATGGTATCTTTTTAAGTAAATTTTCTTTATTGGTTGGATTTATTGTATTTGTTTTTGAAGATGATGAGGTAGGTTTTTCAATATTTTTTGTATCTGTTTCCTCTATTTCGACAAGTTTAATTTTTCTTGAAATCCTCCAATTGTCAGTTAATTTCCTATTTCCCCAAATTCTTTTAAATTCATCTCTTCCTCTTGTTACAACTATATCATTATAAAAATACCATGTGTTATTTGATTGATTACCATCTATTATTTCTTCTTTATTTTCATTAAAATCAAAATTTTCACTTGACGTTTCTTTTTTTTTAGCTTCTTTTTCTAACTGATTTATGTAATTATCAACTATTTTATTTATTTCTTCTTTATTTAATAGACTTAAATGAATTAAGCTATCATTTTCTTTGATTGTTTTTAAGCTTTCTACTAATTCTAATAATATCTGCCTTCTTTCGTCAAGTTTTTTATATTCTTTATTTTCTCTATTTGTATTATCTAAAGTACTATCATAATATAGTTTTGATATCTCATATTCTCTAAAATCATTATAATAGATTTCAGCTAATTTCTTATAATTCAAATATTTTTGATCAGAACTACTTTCATTAGATTTTAGTGATTTGTTATAATTTGTTATTGCTAAATCAATTTTATTCTGATTATATTCAAACTGACCTATTTCAAAATATATTTTATCTAAATAATTTTCATTTTTTTTATCTCTTAATAGCTTATTGAAATATTTGTAGATTTTTTTTATGTCATTGGAGTTAGTTAGTTCTGTGACTTTTGCTAGATTCAGCTTTGTGTAAAATTCTAATTCAAACGATGGGTTATTTTTTAAACATTTTCTGTAATAGCTATATGCCTCATTTTTGAACTCTTTTTTTTGATAAATTTGACCAATTAAAAATAAAATTTTATTTTGTTGATTTTTATTTGTCACTAATTTTTCTATAGAATTCAAATTTTTAATTACTTCATCATAATTTTCTGTATTTTGAAAAATAAAAGTTGAATTAAGATGGAACAAAATTTTATTTTTTTTATTCATTTCCAACTTTTGTAGGTAATTATAAACTTCTAGAGATTCTTGTATTTTATTATTTTCAAAATAGGTTCTCATTAAGTAGATCAATGCGAGTGTACTTGTTTTTATATCTTGTGATTTTGTATTAACATATTTAAAAGTTATTTCAGCATTCTTAAATTCAAAATTATATAATCTAGATAGGCCTATTAGAATATAACTATCCATGATCAAAGATGATTCTGGATGCCTTTGAATTAATAATGATGCTTTTTCAATTGCATTATTTGTTAAATCCGAATATTGAGTAATATTATTTGAATCTAGAGGTGAAATTATTGGGATTATTTCGTCATAATTCCACTTATATGAATCATAAATTATTTCTTGAGTTTTTTTTATATTTTCATTAGCTATGAAATAACTATTAAATCTTGCTGTGGAATCTTCATAAAATTGTTTAACTATAGATTTACAAGAAGGCAATAAAAATGTTATTATAATTAAATATTTAATATTTTTATATATGTTGATAATCATTTTTTAGATTATTTGTTTATCTCAATTACTATCCATAAACGATAATAATTAAAATATATTTTTGTTTATTTGTTTATAAAGATAGTTAAGTGAGAAAAAAAATAATCAATTGGTTACAATCTAAATTTCATTTTGTAATTAGAAATGATGCTGATTTAAAAGAGTTATTTATTTATAAGCTTTCAAATTTTAGATTTATTCTAATTTTTTTTATTCTTCTTGTGTCTTTTTTTACTATTAGTTTTTATTTGTCAACAACAACATTAAGGTATTGGTTTGATCCAAGATTTGTCGAACAACTAGCTAATCAGCAGGTCATAAATTTATCACAAACTGTGGATTCATTAATAAATGAATCAACTAATAAGGATAATTACATTAATAATATTAAATCTATTCTACAAGGTAAGGAAAATGTAAATAATACTTTAAGTATTAAAGATAATAAATCAACAGAGACATTATCTGAAAAAAGTATTTCAAAAGAATCTAATTCAATTGATTCTATTTTTAGAAAGCAATTTGAAGAATCAAATAATAACTATTTTAATGAAAACATTGAAAATAATTTTGACGAGATATTAAATGTTAATCTTTTTTCTCCTGTTTCTTCAGGAATAATTTCATCTAAATATGATGTGTCTAAAAAACATTATGGTATTGATATTCTTTGTAGTAAAGATGAGCCAATTAAAGCAATTGCTGATGGAAAAGTTATTCTTTCTTCATGGACTAAAGATAGTGGATATATTATTTCAATTTATCATTCAAATAATCTTGTTTCAATATATAAACATAATTCAAAATTATTAAGAACTGTTGGCGATAATGTTTCTACTGGTGATATTATTTCTATTATTGGCAATACTGGAGAGCTTTCTTCTGGACCACATCTTCATTTAGAATTATGGTTTAATGGTAAATCAATTAATCCTTCGCAATTTGTTTCATTCTAACTATTTTTGTAAAAAACTTAAAATAATAATAAAGTGGAAAACTTAGAATCAAATAATATAATAGGAAAAGGGAGTCTATTAAAAGGTAATTTAAATGTTCCTGGCAATATTAGGTTAGAAGGGAAGGTTGTTGGTAATGTTAAATCAAAATCGAAAATAGTTTGTGGTGAGACATCAGTTATAGAGGGAAATGTTAATGCTATTAACGCTGAGATAGCGGGTAAGGTTAATGGTAAAGTTAAAGTTGAAGAGTTATTAATACTAAAATCTTCTTGTAGTATTAATGGTGATATATCAACAGAAAAATTAATAATTGAATCAGGTTCTAAATTCAATGGGGGATGTGTTATGGGAGAAGGCTTAGAAAAACAAAAATCTAATAAAAAACCGAATTTGTCATCAAATAATGATAAGTAATTCTAAATCAAAAAAAAATTATTTTCAATATATAAATCTTGGTTTTCAAATGCTTATTTTATTATTTGTTTCAGGTTATATTGGTAAGCTTTTTGATTCCTATTTTAAATTTGAATACCCATTTTTAGTATTTTTTTTGCCTTTTATTGCCTTCATAGCTTATTTATATAGGATATATTATTTACTCATAAAATGAACAAAAATTCTTTGCTGGAAAGTGTTTTTATAAATATTTTTTTATTCTTTTTTTCTTTAATTTCCATGTTCTTTAATTTCTATTTTATTCATCCTTTTATTTTACTAATTTATTTCTTTCACTTAATTTTTTTTATAATTTTTTTGCTTCTAAATAAAAACAATAAAAACAGATCAAAAAACATAAGAAATCTACTGATTTCGATAATATTTAGATTTACTTTTTCTTTGATTTTTCTTATTGTTATTGGTATTTTAAATATGGAAAGTTATAATTTATTTATAATTAATTTTTTTGCATTTTATTTATTTTATATAATATTTGAAATAAGAATTCTATTAATTAATTTGCAGCCTACTTAATAATTTATGTTGTCTAAAATCCTATACTTATTTTCTTTAGTTTTTTTTATTTCATTTTTTTCTTTTGCTGATGCAAAAAAAAATTCAGAAGATGATAAGGTAGATATTGGAGGCATGATAATGCATCATATTTTAGATGACTATGGCTATGAAATAATGGAAGGATTAGTTATTCCCTTACCTGTAATATTATATTCTGATGATAAGGGATTAGACATTTTTTCTTCATCAAAACTGTTTGACAAGGATCATATTGCTCTTGGGGAAGGTTATAAAGGCTATTACTATGATCATGGTCATATTAAATCGGTTGATAATTCAAGATCTTTTTATGATTTTTCAATTACAAAAAATGTAGCATTTTTAATTTTAAATTCATTTTTAATTTTACTTATCTTTTTAAATGTAGCTAGAGGATATAAATCTAAAATTTCTGCTCCTACCGGTCTTCAATCTTTTTTTGAACCTATTATTCTTTTTGTCAGAGATAACATAGTTAAGCCTAACATAGGAAAACATTATGAAAAATATTTGCCGTATATGTTAACTCTATTCTTTTTCATTTTTTTTGGTAATATTCTAGGCTTACTACCAGCGGCTGCAAATCTTACTGGAAATATTGCGGTTACAATGATATTGGCAATTTTAACTTTTTTAATAACTAATTTTTCAGGTAATAGAAATTATTGGAAACATATTTTTTGGACACCAAATGTTCCAAATGTTATGAGAATAATTATTTTACCTATCGAAATTATAGGGGTATTTACTAAGCCATTTTCCTTAATGATCAGATTGTTTGTAGCCATTACCGCAGGTCACATCGTTTTATTAAGCTTCATTGGTATGACTTTTATTTTTCAAAGTTATTTTGTTGGGGTACTAAGCTCTTTATTTGCTGTTGCATTAAACATTATTGAATTACTTGTTGCTGCAATTCAGGCTTATGTTTTTACAATGTTTTCTTCAGTTTATATTGGATTAGCTATTGAAGAAGAACACTAAAAAAAATTATGTTAAACTTTAAAATTGATAATTATGATTGGTTTATTAATACTTGATATGAGTACAGCTCTTTTAGGTGCTGCTGTTGGCGCAGGATTAGCTGCTGTTGGCGCAGGTATAGGAATTGGTATAATTGGAGGAAATGCTATGACTGCAATTGCCAGACAACCTGACGCTTATGATAAAATTTTTCCAACTATGTTAATTATTGCTGCTCTTGTTGAAGTTATTGCTTTAGTAGGATCATTGGTTGCAATGTTAATTGTATTTGGTGCTATTCCTGAAACATATTTATAATAAGATAAATTGATATGGATTTATTAACTCCTGGTGTTGGACTTATTTTCTGGCAGTTATTAATATTTGGATTACTTTTTTTGTTTTTATCTAAATATGCTTGGGGACCTATTACAAAATCGTTAAAAGACAGAGAAAAATTTATTAGTGACTCTATAAAGTCTGCTGAAAAAGCTGAGCAAGAGTTAGATAGATTAAATGAAAAAAATAAAGAACTTGTGATAGAGGCTAGAAAAGAAAGAGAAAAAATTCTATTAGAGGCTAAGTCTATTTCTAATTCTATTAAGAATTCAGCAAAAGAAGAAGCTTCTAAAATTGCTGATAAAATGATTGATGATGCAAAAAAAATGATAGAAGTAGAAAAGAGGGCGGCAATTAAAGAAGTTAAAGTTTTGGTTGCATCATTATCTTTAGAGATTGCTGAAAAAGTTATTGAGGAGAATTTGAAAAATGAATCTTCACAAAAAAAACTTGTTAGTGATTTAATTGATAAGATAAAAATTGAGAAAAATTAATGTTTGATCATAGAGCTTCTGTAAGATATGCTAAACCTTTAATTGATTTATCAATTTCAAAGGGTGTCGTAGAAGATGTTCACAAAGATGTTAATTTGTTTTTGGATACTTGCAAAAGTAATTATGATTTTTCGTTAATGCTTAAGAACCCTATTATTCCACTAAACAAAAAAGTGGATATTCTTAGGGATATTTTTTCAAAAATTTTTCATGATTTGACTTTAAATATATTTATCAAAATCATTTATAATAATAGGGATCATATACTTGAAAATATTTGTAAAAAATTTTTGGAACTATATAATAAACACAAAAATATTCAAGATGTTACGCTTACTTCTGCTATTAGATTAGATAAATCATCATTAGAAAAAATCAAATCCAAATTAAGGGAATTAACTACTAAAAGTATATCAATTAATCAAAATATTAATTCAAAAATAATAGGGGGGTTTATTTTAAAAGTTGATGATCAAATGTATGATGCAAGTTATAGAACTAAATTAAAAAATATTAAAAAAACGTTGTTAAACAATTAAATTAAATTAAAATGTCAGAAATAAGACCAGATGAAATATCCTCGATAATTAGAGATCAATTATCTAATTCTAAATCATCAACTCAGCTAGAAGAAACAGGCACTGTTTTGCAAATAGGAGATGGTGTAGCAAGAATTTATGGATTAACTAATGCTCAAGCAGGTGAAATAATAGAGTTTGAAAATGGAACTAAAGGACTTGTTTTAAACTTAGAAGAAGATAATGTTGGTTCAGTACTTATGGGTGATTATACTGATCTAAAAGAAGGGGATTCTGTAAAACGAACAAAAGAAATAGCATCTATTAAAGTAGGTGATGGAATGTGTGGTAGAGTTGTAGATACTTTAGGTGTCCCTGTAGACGGAAAAGGACCAATCAAAGGTAAGCTTTATGATATGCCTTTAGAGAGAAAAGCTCCTGGTGTTATATATAGAGAGCCTGTTACAGAACCTCTTCAAACAGGGATAAAAGCAATCGATTCAATGATCCCAATAGGTAGAGGTCAAAGAGAGTTAATTATTGGTGATAGACAAACAGGTAAAACGGCTGTTGCACTTGATACAATTCTAAATCAGAAGGAATTTTATGATAAGGGAAATCCAGTTTATTGTATATATGTTGCTGTAGGTCAAAAAGCATCAACTGTTGCGCAAGTAGCTACAATTTTAGAAAAAAATGGAGCATTACCATATACAGTTGTTGTTTCAGCTCCCTCATCTATTCCTGCTCCTATGCAGTTTTTTTCTCCTTTTACTGGAGCTGCTATTGGAGAATATTTTAGAGATACTGGACGAGCTGCTCTTGTTATTTATGATGATTTGTCTAAACAAGCAGTTTCATATAGAGAGGTCTCTCTACTTTTAAGAAGACCACCAGGTAGAGAAGCATATCCAGGTGATGTATTTTACTTACATTCAAGATTATTAGAAAGAGCTGCAAAAATCATAAATAATGATAAGTTAGCGTCCGAAATGAATGATCTTCCTGATTCATTAAAAAAGGATGTAAAAGGAGGAGGATCTTTGACTGCTTTGCCAATTATTGAAACTCAGGAAGGAGATGTTTCTGCCTACATTCCTACAAATGTTATTTCAATTACAGATGGTCAGATATTTTTAGAATCTAATCTATTTAATTCTGGTATTAGACCAGCTATAAACGTTGGAATTTCTGTTTCCCGAGTTGGTGGTAATGCACAAATTAAATCTATGAAAAAAATATGTGGTACTCTTAAGTTAGATCAAGCTGCTTTTAGAGAGTTAGAGGCTTTTTCTAAATTTGGATCTGATTTAGATGCTGCTACTCAACTTGTTATAGACAGGGGAAGAACTAATCAAGAAATACTCAAACAAAATCAATATTCTCCACTTAGAGTTGAAGAACAAATAGCTGTTATTTATTGTTCTTCGAATGGTTTTTTTGATGGGGTTGATTTAAAAAATATATCCAAGCTAGAGAAAGAATATTTAGATGTTGTTAATTCTAAACATAAAAATTTGTTAGATGAACTTGCTGAAGGGAAGGTAAATGAAAAAAGTTTAGAAAAACTTGGAGAAGTTGCAAAAAAAGTAGCTTCAAATTATAAGAGCTAATTATAATATATGGCTAGTTTAAAAGAAGTTAAAAGTAGAATACTATCTGTTAGTTCTACACAGCAGATTACAAAAGCTATGAAAATGGTAGCAGCTGCTAAGTTAAGACGTGCTCAAGATAGGGTCATTCAATTAAGACCGTATTATGATAAATTACGAAATATATTAAATAATTTAAGTTCAAACTCTGGAAGCAATTCAAAATTACTAGTGGAAAGAAAAGTTAATAAAGTTTTATTAATTGTAGTTGGTTCGGATAAAGGCCTTTGTGGAAGCTTCAATAGTTCTGTAATTAAATTTACAAATCAGCTAATAGAAAATAATTATAAAAAACTTTATGAAAATAAACAACTAACAATTTTACCTATTGGTAAAAAAATGTTTGATCATTATAAAAAAAGAAACTTTATAATTTTAGATAAGTTTTGGTCAATATTAAAAAAATCAAACTATGATGATGTAGCTGATATTTCAAAGTTTTTAATGAACGAATTTATTTTGGAAAATTATGATAAAATTGATATCATTTTCAATGAATTTAAAAATGTTGCAGTTCAAAACACCATGCTATCAACTTTTTTACCAGTAAAAAAAGAAAATGAAGAAGAAGTTAAAAGTGATGTTAATTATATTTTTGAACCAAATCAAAAAGATCTTTTAAATAAATTAATACCCAAAGCCCTAAATGCGAATCTTTTTAAGACAATACTTGAATCAAATGCTTCTGAGCAAGGGTCAAGAATGACCGCTATGAGTCAAGCTACTGATAATGCTACTGAATTATTAAAGGAATTAAAGTTGTCATATAATAGATCTCGTCAAGCTGCTATTACTAAAGAAATTCTTGAAATTGTAGGTGGAGCAGAAGCTTTAAATTCGAATTAATTTATTTAATTTCGACTCTTTTAACTGGAATGGATTTATCAAAGTGATACCTGTATGTATGATGAGTTTTTGCAATCTTCACTCCAACTTGTTTAGCTACTTTTATCATATTTGTATTAAAATCTGGTATCCAATTAAGTTCTAAAGTATGGTAAGAAAGTTTTTCTTGAATAGTTTCTCTGGTTGCAGTGATTAGTGCACCATCTAAACCTTTTCCTTGATGGGCTGGTACTATTCCAAAGACAAGTCCAACCATTTTTTTACAAGATTTTGCAATTTTAAGGTGATAAAAAATTTTTATTTTTGAAATGAAGTTTAATTGCCCATTTACATGTTTGAAGATTTGATTCATTTCAGGAATGCATAGAAAAAATCCTACTGGTTCTTCTTTATCATAAGCAAACCATGCTATTTTTTCATCTATTATTGGCTTAAGTTGATTCATAATTGCTTTTGCCTGAATTGATGCCATTTTTGAAACCCCTGGATATTTTGCCCACGCTTTGTTATAAATTTTTCTAAAATCTTCAGTGTATTTTTCTAGTTGATTAATTTTTAGATGTTTAAAATTATAGTCTGGATTTTGCATTGCTACTTTTGTTTTATAATATAATCTTTCCGAAAGAGGGGAGGTTATTTTTCTTGTGAAAGTAAATTGTTTAAATAGCATCTTAAATCCATAACTTTCGAATAATTCTCTATAATATTTTTTTCCAAAGTTTTGTTGATAGTTTGGGTTAATATTAAATCCTTCTACTAGACATCCCCACCACTTATCTCTTTCTCCAAAATTGATTGGTCCATCCATACCTTCAATTTTATTTGATTTCAACCAATTTTTTGAAGTTTCGAATAATAAATTAGCTGCCTTTTGATTGTTAATACATTCAAAAAAACCACAGCCACCTATTGAAAGATTTCCATCAATATTTTTAGTTTTATCATTATAAAAAGCAGCAATTCTTCCAACAAATTTACTTTCTTTAATTAAGATCCATCTTTTTACATTACCATGTCTGTAGGTTTTATTTTTCTTTTTATCAAATACATTTTGGATATCAATATCAAGAGGTCTTACCCAATATTTATCATCTTTATATATATATGATGCTACATTTATAAAATCTTTTTCCAATTTCTTATTATTGACTTCAATTATTTTCATAAATACTTATAAAGTTTTTTAATATTAATCTCTTAAATAGTTTTCTTTTTTAAATTTGTAAATCAAAAACAACATTAATTAAATTCTACTCAAAATTATAATTTTATGATTTATTCTATTTCTTTATCTGGATTAATTGTCGTTTTTACAGTACTTTTTTTTGTATTTTTTATTGGAAATCAGCTCATATTAATCACAAATAAATTTTCAACTAATGTAAAAAATGAAGAAAAAGAAATTAATACAATTATTGATTCAAAAATAAGTGATCTTTCAGAAGGTAAAGGAAAAGTAATAAAAATAACCAAAATTGATTCTTAGCTATGTCTAAAGAAATTAAGCTTTGTTTAGTATATAGGGACATGTGGCAATCTTCAGGAAAGTTTATGCCTAATGGAGAACAGCTCGAAAAAATTGCTGAACCTATTATTAATATGGGTTGTTGGGATAGAATTGAAACTAATGGAGGTGGATTTGAGCAAATTCAATTACTTGCAGGTGAAAATCCAAATAAAGTGCTGAGAAAATGGACGAGACCATTTAATGAAGCCAAAATAAAAACTCAAATGTTAGAAAGAGGGTTGAATGCACTTAGCATGTCTCCAGTTTCCAAAGATGTTAGAAAACTTATGTTTAATGTTAAAAAAAGTCAAGGAACAAATATTTCTAGATCTTTCGATGGATTAAATGATATAAGAAATTTGAAATATTCAATTGAATATTCAATTGATGCAAATATGATATCTCAATCTTGTTTATGTATAACTCATTCAAATATACATACAGTTGAATATTATATTAATTTGGCAAAGGATCTGATTAAAATGGGAACAAATGAAATAGCCATTAAAGATATGGCTGGAATAGGAAGGCCAACTTCTTTAGGTAAAATTGTAAGAGGAATAAAAAGCTTTAGTCCTAAAACTCTTGTACAATATCATGGACATTCGGGTCCAGGATTTTCTGTAGCATCATCTTTAGAGGTGGCTAGAGCTGGTGCTGATATTATTGATGTAGCAATGGACCCATTATCATGGGGCACAACTCATGCTGATTTATTAACCATACATGAAGTTTTAAAAGATGATGGGTTTATTGTAAAAGATATAAATATGAATGGATATAGAGATGTTAAAAACTTAACACAAGAATTTATAGATGAAAAATTAGGATATTTTATTAATCCAAAAAACCGTTTCATGAATTCTTTATTAATTGAATCTGGTTTGCCTGGCGGTATGATGGGGAGTTTAATGTCAGACTTAGAAAAGTCTTTATTAAGTTTAAATACTTGGTTAAGTAAAAAAGATAAAGATCCTCTAAATATTAATGTGTTATTTTCGATGTTATTGGATGAAGTTAAAACTATTTGGCCTATAATGGGGTATCCTCCTTTAGTTACTCCCTATAGTCAGTATGTTAAGAATGTAGCGTTGGGCAATGTTATATTAGAAATCAAAGGAAAGGAAAAATGGGGTTTGGTGGATGATAATACATGGGATATGTTGTTAGGAAAGTCTGGTAAACTACCAGGTTTTTTAGGTAAAGAAATAAATAGTTTAGCTTTAAAATTAAATAAAAGCTTCTATGATGATGAACCTCAAAATTTATATCCAGACAAACTTGAAAAGTTAAAAAAAGAAATGAAAGAAAAGGGTTGGGAATTAGGAAAAGATAACGAAGAGCTTTTAGAATTTGCTTTGCATAAAAATCAATATATTGACTATAAATCTGGAAAAGCAAAGGAGAGTTTTAATCAGTTGATTGATAAGAATAAAAAAACATTACTTAAGGATGGTAATATTGATTCTAAAAATCAGAAAGTAAATTCTACTATAATAGAATTAGATGATTCTAAATATAAAGTAGATTATATTATTGAAGATCAAAAGAATAAAACCCAAAAAGAGTTTCTGTCAGGGATAGAGGTTTTATCTCCACTTGAAGGAAAGTTTTATTTAACTAAAAATTCAAATCAAACGCAGGTAAAAATGGGAGATCAAATAAAAAAAGGAGATACAATTTGCTATATTGAGTCAATGAAAGTTATTAACGCAATTAAATCTGAACATTCCGGTAAAATTGCTCAAATTTGTTTTGAGAATGGTCAAGAGGTTTTTGATGATGATGTTTTATTTATTTTAAATTAAATATGAATTATATAGAAAAGGCATATAATATGACGGGAATTGAGGAGCTATTAGCCTCTCCGTCAATAATTATTATGCTAATGATTTCTCTATTTTTACTTTATTTAGGTATAAAAAAGAAATATGAGCCTCTATTATTAGTGCCAATTGGTTTTGGTATGTTATTAGCAAATTTACCAGGAGCAAACTTAGGTGTTTCAAATATGTTAGAGAATAAAAGCTTAATTGAAATAGCTCAAAATAATGGAATAATTAATTTTTTATACTATGCTTTGATTAAGTCAGGATTTTTGCCACCTATAATTTTTATGGGTGTTGGTGCATTAACTGATTTTGGTCCTATGTTAAAAAATTTAAGATTGGTTTTTTTTGGTGCAGCAGCTCAAATTGGAATTTTCGTTGTTCTTGTGTCAGCTACTTTATTCGGTTTACCAGCTAACGAAGCTGCTTCAATAGCTATTATTGGGGGTGCTGATGGTCCAACAGCTATTTATACTTCTATTATTCTAGCTCCAGATCTACTTGGACCAATAGCAATTGCAGCTTATTCATATATGGCATTGGTTCCTGTTATTATTCCTTTTGTTGTTAAGTATACAGTTTCAAAAAATGAATTAAAAATAAATATGAAAAAACAAGATGAAAAATTTCCTTCATCAACTGAAATTAAAAATATTGATACTTTAAAAATTATATTTCCAATTATCATAACTATATTAATTTCTATTATAGTACCCTCTGCAGCTCCTCTAATTGGATTATTAATGTTTGGAAACTTGATAAAAGAAATTGGATCAACAACAGGCAGGTTATCAAAGGCAGCATCAGATACTATATTAAACTCTTCAACAATTTTTTTAGGTTTAACTATTGGAGCGACAATGACACATGAAAGTTTTTTAAATTTTAAAACTTTATCTATTATAGTTGGGGGTTTAATTGCTTTTGTTTTATCTGTTTTGGGGGGCATTTTAGCCGTTAAAATTTTTAATTTATTTACCAATAAAAAAATAAATCCACTAATTGGAGCAACTGGACTGAGTGCTGTTCCAATGGCATCAAGAGTATCCAATGAAATTGCACTAAAATATGACTCGTCAAATCACATAATGCATTACGCTATGGCAAGTAACATTTCTGGGGTAATTGGATCTGCAGTTGCAGCTGGAGTTTTAATTAGTTTTATTTCTTAAATTCATGCTAGATTCTATTAAAATATTTGCTCCAGCTACAGTTGCAAATGTATCTTGTGGGTTTGATTCAATAGGATTTGCAGTAGATACTATGGGAGATGAAATGACCTTTTCAAAAACTTCAAATAAAGGAATTACTATTAAAAATATTACAGGAGCTCAAGGTTTAAGTTTAGATTCTTCTAAAAATGCTGCTGGTGTAGTTGCTTTAGCTATGCTTAAAGAGTATCCAGTAGATTTTGGTATTGAAATAACTATGAATAAGGGCTTTTCTCCTGGAAGCGGTTTAGGTAGTAGCGCTGCAAGCTCAGCTGGGGCTGCTTTTGGTGTAAATCAATTACTTAATAAACCTTTCAGTAGTTTGGAACTAACTAAATTTGCAATGCTTGGAGAAGAAATAGCTTGTGGAACTCCCATCGCAGATAATGTTGCCGCAGTGATTTTTGGAGGTTTTATTCTAATCAGAAGTTATGAACCTTTAGATGTTATAAAACTTCCTGTTCCTAAAGATTTAAGATTGGTTGCCATTCATCCTCAAATTGAAATTAAAACAAAAGATGCTAGAGAAGTTTTACCTAATCAAATTCCTTTAAATACAGCCGTTAAACAATGGGCTAATGTTGGGGGTCTAATTAGTGGTTTATATACTAAAGACTATCAATTGATATCGAATTCTCTTATTGATGAAATAGTCGAACCAAAAAGAAAACATTTAATTCCTTACTTTGATCTTGTAAAAAAGGAAGCTATAAATGCTGGAGCTCTTGGAGCTGGTATTTCTGGGTCTGGTCCAACTATTTTTTCACTTTGTGAAGGGGACTCTGTAGTTGAAAATGTTTATAAAGCGATAAAAAAAGCTTATAAAAATAAAAATATAGACTTTAAACTATTTTCATCAAAAATAAATACAGAAGGTGTTAAAATATTAGACACCAAAACTAATTTTGCTTCTTAAATAGAACTTAAAAATAAAATAGTTCAAAATGAGATATTATAGTTTAAAAAGGAAATCTCCAGATGTTAGCTTTCAAGAGGCGGTTCTAAATGGGTTAGCTCCAGATAGAAGTTTATATTTTCCAGAAAGCATAAGTCTTTTACCAAAAAAGTTTTTTGAAAATATTGATCAATACTCTAATGAAGAAATTGCTTATAAAGCTATTAAGCAATTTATAGGTGATGAAATCCCCAAAGAAGTCTTACAAAATATTATTAAGGATACTTTACATTTTGACTTTCCTGTTATTCCTATTAATGATTCTATTAGTACTTTAGAATTATTTCATGGTCCAACAATGTCTTTTAAAGATGTTGGATCAGGTTTTATGGCAAGGAGCTTAGATTATTTTAATAGAAAAAATAATAATAAGCTTACTGTACTAGTTGCAACCTCTGGTGATACTGGGGGTGCTGTTGCACACGGATTTTTAGGAATAAAGGGAATAGAAGTTGTTATTCTTTATCCTAGCGGAAAAATTAGCGACATTCAGGAAAGACAATTAACAACTTTAGGCCAAAATATAACCGCGATTCAATTAGATGGTAGTTTTGACGATTGCCAAGAAATGGTTAAAAAGGCTTTTTTAGATAATGAAATTAATAGAAAACTTACCTCTGCTAACTCTATAAATATTGCACGTTGGCTTCCTCAAATGTTTTATTATTTTATTGCTTACAAACAAGTATACAAAAAACAAAGAGAAATTATTTTTTCAGTTCCTAGCGGAAACTTTGGTAATATTTGTGCTGCCATCATGACAAAAAGACTAGGCTTGCCCATTAAACATTTTATAGCAGCAACAAATATTAATGATACGGTACCTAATTACTTAGCCAACGGAGTTTACAATCCTAAGCCTTCAAAAGCTACTATTTCAAATGCTATGGATGTTGGCAACCCAAGTAATTTTATTCGAATTCAACAATTATTCGATAATGATTTAAATTCTTTAAAAAATTTATTCTCTGCTTATTCTTTTACAGATAAAGAAACAAAAAATGCTATGCAACAAATTTATAACAATAGTCAATATCTAGCAGACCCTCATGGAGCTGTAGGTTATTTGGGAGCTAAATTATTTCAAAAAAAAAAAACAAAAAGTTTATGTATTTTCTTAGAAACAGCACATCCAGTAAAGTTTATAGATCTTGTAAAAAAAATACTTTCAGCGAGAATAGCAATTCCTGAACAAATCAAATCTGTTTTAGAAAAAGAAAAGAAATCAATTAAAATAAAAACATATGAAGATCTAAAGCAGTTTTTAAATTCTTAAAAGTTATTTTAACATAGCTTATTAAATAATAACTCTATTTATTAATTATCCGATTAATTAAATTTTTTGAAGAATTAGAAACTATTATTTCATCTATAAAATTTTTCTCAACAAAATTATTTTTTTTCATTAAATGTATGTGCTCTATGATTTTTTCATAGTAGTTTGAAAAATTTAAAATACCTATAGGTGCTTTTTTAAGTTCTAATTGTTTCCAGGTAATTATTTCAAATAGTTCTTCAAGCGTTCCGATACCACCAGGAAGAGCTACAAAAAAATTTGAAATATCATACATTTTTTGTTTTCTCTCATGCATGGAATCTACCAAATGTAATTCAGTTAAATTCTTATTTATTATTTCTTTTTTATCTAAAAATTTTGGAATAATACCAATGACTTTTCCTCCTTGCCTTTGAACTTCTTTTGCCATTAATCCCATTAAACCAATTCTAGCACCTCCATATACAAGCTCAAGATCATTTTCTGTTATTACTTTAGCTAATTCTATGACTTCCTTTTGAATTAACTTGTTATTTCCTAAACTAGAACCACAAAAAACACAAATTCTTTTTTTATCCTTTGACATATGTATATAAACTAAGTTAAGCCTTTATTTAATTAATCAATATTTTATATTTGCCTAATGTTTGATACCCAAGATAATAATTTAAAAAAAATAATTTCTCATTCAAAAGAATATGGTTTTGTGTTTCCTTCTAGTGAAATTTATGATGGATTAAGTGCAATATATGATTATGGTCCATATGGTGTAGAATTAAAAAATAATTTGAAAGAATATTGGTGGAAATCTATGGTTCAATTGAATGATAATATATTAGGAATTGATTCTTCAATTTTTATGCATTCAAATACATGGAAAGCTTCAGGTCATGTGGATGCATTTAATGATCCATTAATAGACAATAAAGATTCAAAAAAAAGATACAGAGCGGATGTATTGATAGAAGATCATATAGGAAGAATAAAAAAGAAAAAAGAAAAAGAAATATTAAAAGCAAAAAAAAGATTTAAGGAAGATTTTGATGAAAAAAAATTTTGTGAAACTTCCCCGAGAGTTTTAAAATATATTGAAGAAATAGAAAAAATTTCAATTAAATTAAATGATAACCTAAAATCAAATAATTTAAAAGGTCTAAAAGATTTAATTATTAGTTTAGGAATAAGTGACCCTATTTCTGGGACAAAAAACTGGACAGATGTTCGCCAATTTAATTTGATGTTTTCTACTGATATGGGTTCTGTTGATTCTAATAAAAATTTAATTTATTTGAGGCCAGAAACTGCTCAAGGAATTTTTCTTAATTTTCTTAATGTAATTAATTCTAGTAGAATGAGAATACCTTTTGGAATTGCTCAAATTGGTAAAGCTTTTAGAAATGAAATTATAGCTAGACAATTTATATTTAGAATGAGAGAGTTTGAACAAATGGAAATGCAATTTTTTGTAAGTCCCAATTCTGAAATGGAGTGGTATAAAAAATGGAAAAATATTAGAATTAAATGGCATCATATATTAAATTTAGGTAAGGATAAATATAAATTTCATGATCATAAAACTTTAGCTCATTATGCTAATGCTGCTTGTGACATCGAATATAATTTTCCAATGGGATTTAAAGAATTAGAAGGAATTCATTCCAGAACAGATTTTGATCTTAAAGCTCATCAAAAATTATCTGGCAAAAAACTATCTTATTTTGATCACAAAAACAACAAATCTTTTGTGCCATATGTAATAGAAACTTCAATTGGTCTAGATAGGCTTTTCTTAGCTGTTCTTTCCGGTTCATATACTGAGGAGTCATTAGATGATGGATCAAATAGAGTGTATCTTAAAATCCCTTTTCCATTAGCACCTATTAAAGTTGCTGTGCTACCCCTTAATGCTAAAGATAACTTGCCTGATAAATCTAAAAAAATATATAATCAACTAAAGATTGAGTTTTCAAGTCAATACGATGAAAAAGATTCGATAGGGAAAAGATATAGAAGACAAGATGCTATTGGAACTCCATTTTGTATAACAGTTGATTATGAATCGTTAGATAATAATACAGTCACAATTAGAAATAGAGACTCTATGCAACAAGAAAGAATATCGATAGATAAAATAAACGAATACTTAGTGAATAATACGTCTCTTAATATTTTATTAAATCAGTTAGATTAAATGCTTGATTTCCTATCACATTTTATTGTAAAGTATAGATTGGTTTTTGTTATATCCATTTTGATGATCACAGTATTTATGGGTTATAATATGAGATTTGTTGAATACAATTATTCATTTGCAAAAACAGTTCCTGATTCAGATGAAGATATGATTTACTATCAAAATTTCAGAGAAATTTTTGGTGAAGATGGTAATATTTTTGCTGTAGGAGTAAAAGACAGTTCCATTTTTGAATTTAAAAATTTTGTTGAGTATAAAAACCTGATAAGTAGAATAGAAAATATCGATGGGATAAATGGTGTTTTAGGTTTGCCCAACTTGAAATCATTAAATAAAAATGTCTCAGAAAAACGTTTTGAATTAGTTGATATTTTCCCTAATAAATTAAGAAACAAAAAAGAACTTGATAGCCTTTTATCATACGCTATAAATATTCAGTTTTATTCAGGACAAATATTAAATTCTTCAGGTGCAATTAACTTCTTAATAACTATTGATAAAAAGATATTAAACTCTCCTGAAAGAGATAATTTAATGTTAGATATTTTATTAGAATGCGAAAATTTTGTAAATAAAACAGGTATTGAATTAAGATATGCAGGTTTGCCTTACTCAAGATATGTTATGGCAGAAAGTGTTAAAAAAGAATTAAATTTATTTTTAGTACTTTCAATATGTATCACTGCTGTCATTTTATATTTTTTTTTCAGATCTTTTAATGCTGTACTCGTCCCATTAATAATAATAGGTGTAGTTGTTGTTTGGGTATTTGGCAGTTTAGCCATTTTTAATTTTAAAATTACATTACTAACAGGATTACTCCCTCCGCTAATTGTTGTAATTGGAATTCCCAATTGTGTTTACATGTTGAATAAATATCATAGTGCTTTTAGCTTGTATAAATCAAAAAAAGAGGCATTAATTTATGTTATAAAAACTATTGGTTTAATAACTTTTATTACAAATGTAACAACAGCGGTTGGTTTCTTTGTTTTAACGATTACAGATATTAAAATTTTAAGTGAATTTGGTACAGTTGCAGGCATTAATGTATTAGGAACCTTTTTTGTAAGTATAATTTTTCTTCCTTCTATTTATCTTTTATTACCAGATCCAAAAACATCTGATGCTGATTATTTAAATAACAATAAACTAAATTATTTAATTCATTTGTTTACCCACATTTCAATTAATTATCAAAAAAGAGTTTTTCTTATCACTTTTTTAATTATTCTAGGATCTATTTTTTATATGTCTAAAATTGAATCCGTTTCTTATTTATTAGATGATGTTCCAGAAGAAAGTAAATTAAAAAAAGATTTGATTTTTTTTGAATCAAATTTTTCTGGAATAATGCCTTTAGAAATTATTGTAGATACAAAAGTTAAAAAGGGTATACAAAACTTAAAAAATTTAAGAAAAATAAATCAGCTTGAAAATAAATTAAATTCTATTTCTGTAATATCTCAACCATTATCAATGATTGGTTTTATTAAAGCAGCCAGACAATCGTATTATAATAACAAAGTTAATTATTATGATTTACCAAATTCTAGGGATCAATCTTTTATTCTCAGATACCTTTCAAGTGGTTATTTATCTGAGAATTTTCAAGCTAATAATATTTCTAGCTCATTTGTTGATTCTTTAGGTCAAAAGATTAGGATTTCTTTAAAAGTTGCAGATTTAGGTTCAAAAAAATTGGACTCCTTAATAAATAATGTGATAAAACCAGAGGTTGATGAAATTTTTAATAACACAAAAATGGAAACTAAAATAACAGGTTCAACATTGTTAGCAGTAAAAGGAAATAAATTTTTGATTACAAATTTATTTCAATCAATGTTTCTTGCTTTTATTATAATAAGTTTAATTATGGGATTATTATTTAGAAATATAACTATGATAATTATTTCTTTAATACCTAATATAATACCTTTATTAATTGCTGCTGGATTAATGGGTTTTTTTGGTGTACCTCTTAAGCCAAGTTCAGCATTAGTATTTAGTATTGTTTTTGGTATTTCTGTTGATTATTCAATTCATTTTTTAGCAAAATATAGAAATGAATTATTAACGACAAATAATATTAAAGAATCTGTTTTAAAAACTATTTCAGAAACTGGAAAAAGTATGGTTTTTACCTCATTTATTCTTTTCTTTGGCTTTATTATTTTTACTTTTTCCTCATTTGGGGGCACAATAGTTTTAGGAAGCTTAACTTCTATAATTTTATTTATTGCAATGATCACTAACTTAACATTGCTGCCTTCGATAATATTATATATTAATAAAAATAAAGTTTCGTAACATGCCTTATAAAGAATATAAAAGCATACATTTTTATGATATTTCTACTCAAATTCAAAAGTATTGGGATGATAATAATATTTTTCATAAAACAATAAGTTCAAGAAATAAGGATACTAAAAATTTCGTTTTTTATGAAGGTCCCCCCTCAGCAAATGGTGAACCTGGGATTCATCATGTAATGTCTAGAACTGTAAAAGATGTTTTTTGTAGATACAAAACCTTGAAGGGATTTAAAGTCATTAGAAAAGGAGGGTGGGATACTCATGGCTTGCCGGTTGAATTACAAGTTGAAAAAAAATTAAAAATCAATAAAGATGATATTGGAAATAAAATTTCTGTCGAGGATTATAATAATGAGTGCAGAAAGACTGTAATGGAGTTTAAAAATAAATGGGAAGAATTAACTATAAAAATGGGTTATTGGTTGGATTTAGAAGACTCATATATAACTTATAAAAATGAATATATTGAATCTATTTGGTGGTCTTTAAAAACATTGTATGAAAAAGGTCTTTTATATAAGGGCTATACTATTCAACCATTTTCTCCTGCTGCTGGTACAGGGTTAAGTTCTCATGAATTAAATATGCCTGGTGCTTATAAGAATATTAAAGATACTTCTATTGTAGCTCAATTTAGGCTTTTGAAAAATGAATCAAGTATTAATTTTTTTAAAAACATTAATACTGACATATTTCTTTTAGCATGGACAACTACCCCTTGGACATTGCCAGCAAATAATGCTTTAGCTGTAAACCAAAATATGGAATATTCTATTGTTAAAACTATTAATTCATACACAAATATTCCTATCACAGTAATATTAGCAAGTAGTTGTATTCATACATATTTCGAAAATAAAAATCTCAAATATGAATTGTTAAAAACAATTAAAGGTACAGACTTATTAGGATTTGATTACGAACAGTTATTAGATTATGTAATTGCAAAAAAACCCGCTTTTACTATAGTTCATGCTGATTTTGTTTCAGCTGAAGAAGGTACAGGTATTGTTCATATTTCTAGAACCTTTGGGTCTGATGATTTTTTTATATCTGAAAAATATAATCTTCCTGGTATTTTTGTTAAGGACGAAAAAGGAAATGATGTTCCAATAGTAAATAAGTCTGGAAAATTTGTTAAGGAGATAACAGATTTTTCTGGTATGAGTGTAAAAAATTTTGAAAATAATGAAGAATTATCAACTGATATCCAAATAGCTATAAAATTAAAAAAAGAAAATAAGGCTTTTCTAGTTGAAAAATATGAACACTCATATCCTCATTGTTGGAGAACAGACAAACCAATTTTGTATTATCCATTGGAATCTTGGTTTATTGCTACAACTAAATTTAAGAATGAATTAATTAAAAAGAATAACCAAATAAATTGGCAACCAAAATCAACTGGATCAGGTAGATTTGGAAACTGGTTAGAAAATATAGTTGATTGGAATTTAAGTAGGTCTAGATATTGGGGAACTCCTTTACCTATTTGGAGAACCGAAAATGGCGATGAAGAAATTTGCATAGGTAGTATTCAAGAATTAAAAGATGAAGTCAAAAAATCAGTTAAAGCTGGTTTAATGAAAAGAGAATTATCTGATGATTTTGATCTTCACAGACCATACATAGATGATGTTATATTGGTTTCTAAAAATGGAAAAGAAATGAAAAGACAAAAAGACATTATTGATGTTTGGTTTGATTCTGGCGCTATGCCTTTTGCTCAATATCATTATCCTTTTGCTAATGAGAATAACTTTGATAAACTTTTTCCTGCGGATTTTATAGCTGAAGGAGTTGATCAAACAAGGGGTTGGTTCTTTACTTTACATGTTTTAGGCATTTTATTATTTAATAAGATTTCTTATAAAAATGTTATTTCAAATGGATTAGTTCTTGATAATGCTGGTAATAAAATGTCTAAAAGATTAGGCAATGCAATTGATCCCTTTAAAACCATTTGTTCACATGGCCCTGATCCAACTAGGTGGTATATGATGTTTAATTCTAATCCTTGGGAAAATTTAAAGTTTGCTATTGATGGAATTGAGGAAGTAAAAAGAAAATTTTTTGGAACATTATTTAATACCTACAACTTTTTTGCCCTATATGCAAACATTGACAAATTTTTAAATGAAGATCATAAAATACAGGAAAAAGAAAAAACTGAAAGTGACATGTGGATTTTAAGTAAGCTTAATTCTACAATATTAAATGTTGATAAACATTTGAATAATTTTGATCCAACTAAGGCAATTAGGTTAATTCAAAATTTTTTAATAAATGATTTAAGCAATTGGTATGTAAGATTAAACAGGAAGCGTTTTTGGAAAGGAGAGTTTAATAAAGATAAAATGGCTGCTTATCAAACTTTATATGAATGCTTAAAAAAACTTTCAATAATTTCATCTCCTTTTGCACCATTTTATTGTGAAAGAATTTATTTGGACCTACATCCAAATCATGATAATGCAGAGGGTATTTCTGTACATTTATCTGATTTTCCTAGACCTAATATCAAATTAATAGATGAAGATTTAGAAGAAAAAATGTCATATGCTCAACAAATTTCTTCTTTAGTACATTCTTTAAGAAAAAAAGAAAAAATTAAGGTTAGGCAACCTCTTTATAAAATGATAATCCAATCAAAATCAAAAAGTATGGAAAAAACCATCAAATCTGTTGAAGATTTAATTTTATCTGAGGTAAATATTAAAAATCTAGAATTTATTAAAGACTCTTCCAAGATTCTTTCAAAAGAAATTAAACCTAATTATAAAGAAATAGGGTTTGCTTATGGTAAAAATACTCAAATAGTAGCTGATGCAATTTTAAAAATGACCAAAAAAGACATTGATTTATTAGAGAAGAATAAAAAAATTAATTTATTAGTTGCCCAAATTGGTGAAATAAAAATTACAGAGGATCAGGTTAATATTGCTTATACGGATATACCTGGCTTGAAAGTTGTTTCAGATGAAAATTTTACAATTGCACTTGATGTTAATATTTCTGAAAATTTAAAAATGGAAGGCTTTGCTAGAGATTTCATCAATAAAGTTCAAAATATTCGAAAGGAAATGAAATTTGAAGTTACTGATAAAATTGAGTTAAATATTTTTTGTGATAATGAATTTTTAATAGAATCAATTAAAAATAACTTCAATTATGTTTGCAATGAAATACAAGCAAATACAATAGGTTTTATTCAAAAAGAAAATAATTTGAATGAGTTGGAAATCGATGATAACATAATATATTTTAAAATATTAAAATCTACTTAATTTAATAATTAATGAAAAAAAAAAATTTTTATTATGTCACCTTGTTAATAGTTATAATAGATCAATTAGTTAAACTAGCTGTTCACTTCAATATGCCATTAGGTTCAGAAATAAGCATAATAGGGGATTTTTTTAAATTACATCATATTGAGAATCCTGGTTTAGCTTTTGGTGTTGATTTAAATTTTAAATATGGAAAATTATTACTTACCTCTTTTAGACTTGGAGCTTCTTTTTTTATAGGATATTATTTGTACACTCTAATCTCTAAAAATGCTAATAGTTTATTGATATTAGCTATATCAATGATTCTTGCTGGTGCTATTGGAAATGTGATTGATAGTTTATTTTATGGTATTTTACTTAACAATGCTCCTCTAAATTCTCCTTTTTCTTTATTTTATGGTCAGGTTATAGATATGTTTTATGTAGATATATGGGAGGGGTTTTTACCTTCATATTTTCCTCTAATTGGTGGATCTTACCTTTCATTATGGCCAGTTTTTAACGTAGCTGACTCATCAATATTTATTGGGGTTTTGATAATTATTTTATTTCAAAAAAAATTCGTTGAATATTTATAAACACTTATATAAATACAACATTTTGAATTTCTTTGTATTGTTCTTGAAATTTTTTTAACATAATTTCTTTAGAGTTTTCCAATTCACTTTTTAAAGGGGATGAATTTATTTTGATATATATAATCATATTTTTACAATATACTCCAGTTGTTCTTTCTTGAATAAACTTATTAGAAATAGTGTTCCATATATTTTCAATTTTTTTATCAAAAAGTTTTAACTCTATTTTGTTTTGGTTTAAAAAATTGGCGGTTAATTTTTGAATGGATTCTATTTTTCGATGTCTTTTTCTATTATTTTTCATTATAATTTATTTGTCCATTTTTAATTTTTATTACATTAATATCATATTCTTTTGAATTAAAAATTTCTAATCTATCATTTAATGCATCTGTAATAAAGATTTGTCCTTTAATTTTTTCCCCAATGAATTTCATAAGATCATTGATTCTTTCATTATCTAATTTATCAAAAATATCATCCAACATCATGATAGGATTAACAGATAATTTATTTGAAATAATATAATATTCACTCATTTTAAGACTTATTATAAAAGATTTTTGTTGACCTTGGGAAGCAAAATTTTTTATTGATTTACCATCAATATAAAATAGGTAATCATCTTTATGTATACCGAAGTTGGTTTTTTCTGTTAAGACATCATATTCAAGGAATTTGCTGTAAATATTACCATCAATAGATTTTTCAACCTTAGTTTTATATAATATTTCAATTTCATGTTTTTCTTTTGCTATAGAATTATATATTTCAATAAATTTTTTTTTAAACTCAATCAAATAGTCTGATCTTTTATTTCTTATGTATACATTTAATTTAATCAGTAAATTATCATAGTGTTCAATCTCGTTTTTATCTAAATATTTTTTTTTCTTAAATTTTTGTAAAACTAAATTTCTTGATTTTATAATTTTGTTATATTCTATAATACCTTGTAAATAGTCTTGTTCAATTTGAGAAATAATCAAATCAAAAAACCTTCTTCTATAATAACTTGAATTTCTAATTAAATCGCTATCATTTGGTGCAACAATTATAGCTGGTATTTTTCCTAAATGAAAACTAATTTTTTCATATGGTGAATGATTAAATAAAATGATTTTCTTTTCATTTTTTTTATACCTACAATCTATACTTATTGATTTTTTATCAATTTTATATGTACCCTTTATTGTAAAAAAATCACTATTATTATTTATGTTATTTTCATCAATTCTATTAAAAGCACTTTTGGTGAATGACAGGTAATAAATTGCGTCTAATAAATTTGTTTTACCAGAGCCATTTTTACCAGTGATAAAATTAATTTTTTTTGAAAAATTTACATTTCCTGATTTATAATTTTTAAAATTTTTTAGCTCAATTTTTTCCAGATACATAATAATTTGCTCCCTCTTATATTTTAATTATTTTTGTCAAAAATATAATTCATCTTTAAAATAGATTATAATATTAATTTATGCCAAGAAAAAAAGAAAAACAATCGCAAGTAATAAATTTAGCAAATGATTTTTCTAAAGAAACTTTTCTTTATTGGTACAAGTCCATGCTGTTAATGAGGAAATTTGAGGAAATGGCTGGAAAACTATATGGCCAACAAAAAATCAAAGGCTTTTGCCATCTTTATATAGGTCAAGAAGCTTGTATTTCTGGATCTGTTACCGCATTAAAAGAGGGAGATAAATATATTACTTCATATAGAGATCATGCTCATCCATTAGCTTTGGGAACCAATCCAAAATATATTATGGCTGAATTATATGGAAAAGAAACTGGCATCTCAAAAGGAAGGGGCGGTTCGATGCATATGTTTGATAAGAAAAGGCATTTCTTTGGTGGCCATGGAATAGTAGGAAACCAAATCCCTATGGGAGCTGGTATTGGATTTGCAGAGCTATACAAAGGAAGTGACAATATATGTCTAACTTTTCTTGGTGACGGAGCTGTTAGAATTGGTGCATTTCATGAAGCTTTAAATATGTCAATGTTTCTTAAAATCCCTGTAATTTTTATAATAGAAAACAATGGCTATGCAATGGGCACCTCAGTAGAAAGAACATCAAATGTAACTGAGTTATATAAAATTGGAAAAGCTTATGATATACCATCATATCCAGTTGATGCTATGAATGTCATAAAAGTTCATCATGCGGTTTCTAAAGCTGCAAAAAGAGCTAGAGAAGGGCTAGGGCCTACTTTACTTGAATTTAGAACTTATAGGTATAAGGGTCATTCAATGTCAGATCCTGCCGGTTATAGGTCAAAAGAAGAATTGGCATTATACAAGGAAAAAGATCCAATTGAACAAATAAAAAAAATAATTTTAATTAAGAAAATCCTTACGGAAAAAGAGTTTAGTTTAATTAAAGATGAAATCAAAACTCAGGTTAATAATGCAGTGAAGTTTGCTGAAGACTCTCCTTATCCATCAAAAGATGATATATATAAACATATTTATGAGCAAGAAGACTATCCTTTTTTAATGGAATAGTGATCAACTGGAGATTTTAATTAAATTTGTCAACTATTTTATAATTATGGTAAAAATAAAAAATAAAAAAAATCAAGAAAAGGATACATTATTCGAGTCAAATGATGCTTTAGTTGGTAAGCTATCTTCTTATGAAGAATTATTTGAAAAAAACAAAAATACATTTTCAACAATATTTATTTTAATAATTTTAATAGTTGCTTTTTTTGGTATTGGAAGCTACTACATCTCATCTCAAAACAAACTTGCTCAGGAAGATATGTTTCAAGCTGTATATTATTTTGAATCTGATAGCCTTGTTAAAGCATTAAATGGAGATGGAAATAATTATGGTTTTCTTGAAATTATAGATGAATATCGTTTTACTAAAGCAGCTAACATGTCTAATTATTATGCTGGAGTTTCATATTTAAAATTGAAAGATTATGGTAACGCAATAAATTATTTAAAATCTTTCTCTAATAATGATGAATTAATTCAATCAAGATCTTATTCTTTAATTGGAGATGCCTACACAGAGTTAGAAGATTATGCAAATGCAATAACATATTTTAAAAAAGCTGTAGACTACAAACCTAATCAATTTTTCACCCCTAATTATCTTTTGAAATTAGCTTTAGTTTATGAAGAAATAGGAAATTTAAATGAAGCATACAATTGCTATTCTAAAATTGTTGATTCATATAAGGATTCATCAGAATATCAAATTTCTCTTAAAAATAAATCAAGGCTAGAGGGTTTAATTTAAATTATAAAATGTTTATTGAAAATACAGGACTTGATTTAAAGCATAATGAACTATTTGAATCTTCAAAAATTTCAATTATAGTTTCTGATTGGAATAGTGAAATAACGGAATTATTGTATGATGGTGCTCTAAGCAAATTGTTAGAACATGGAGTACAAGAACAAAACATTAAAAAACATAATGTTTCTGGCAGTATGGAACTTGTTTTTTTATCACAATATTTATTAAATAAACATAAAAATTTAAGTGGCATAATTTCTTTGGGGTGTATTATTAAAGGAGAAACTGACCATGATAAATATCTTGCTTATACCGTCTCTAAAGGGTTACTAGATGTTTCTCTTAAGTTTAATAAACCAGTTATTTTTGGTGTATTAACAACAAATAATAAAAAACAAGCATTTGAGCGAAGTGGAGGTAAATTTGGTAATAAAGGAGAAGAATCTTCGTTGGCTTTATTGAAAACTCTAAAAATAATAAAGGAAATTAATTCAAAATAGAGTGTTGAATAATGTAGGTAATTATTCCAGCTATATATCCAATAATAGCTAAAACAGTAAATTTTCTAACATACCAAAAGAAAGGTATATTTTCTAATCCCATTATGGCTACTCCAGCAGCAGAACCTATTATTAATGCACTGCCCCCAGTCCCCGCACAGTATGCAAGGTATTCCCAGAAAAGCCCATCTTGTTCAAAAAACTCCATTCCTCCTAATGGATACATGCCCATTGCAGCTGCTACTAATGGAACATTATCAACTAAAGCTGATAATATCCCAATTATAGCCCCAATTTGATATACCCCATTTTCAGTTGATGTTCCAATTTTATTATCAAGAAATTCAGCCATTTGATTTAATTGACCTGCACTTTGAAGGCTTCCAACTGCAAGAAGAATACCTAGAAAAAATAGAATAGTAGGAACATCCATTTTTTCTAGGGCATGAAAAACTGAAAAATGTTTTTTTGTTTCAATATCATCTTTTTTATGCAGAATATCGGTTATAAGCCACAAAACACCTAAACTTAGCATCATCCCCATAAAAGGAGGCAAATGGGTAATGGATTTAAATATAGGAACAAAAATTAGACCACTTACCCCTAGTCCAAAAACCAAATTTCTTTGTTGACTAGTTGTATGATGAGCGTTTTCCATTTCATCTGTATCATTGGGTCGCTCTATATTTCCTTTCATATAAAATGACATTATTATTAGTGGGACTAAAAGACAAACTAAGCTGGGTAGAAAAACATTTAAAATAATTTGTTGTGTTGTTATTTGTTTACCAATCCAAAGCATTGTGGTTGTGACATCTCCAATTGGGGACCAAGCACCACCAGCATTAGCTGAAATAATTACTAGGCCTAGAAACATCCACCTATCTTTTTGATCTTTAATAAATTTCCTGGTTAGAGATACCATAATTATTGCAGTAGTTAAATTATCTAAGGCAGCAGAAAAGAAAAACGATATGATCCCAATAATCCACAATAATTTCAATCTGCTTGTTGTTTTAATACGATCTGTTACAACTCTAAATCCTCCATGGATATCAATGATTTCTACAATAGTCATTGCTCCCATTAAAAAAAATAAAATACTAGATATTTCAGAGAGAATTTCAAATAACTGGACTTCAGTCACAAATTCTTGAATAGTTTCGTAAGTAAGTTCATCATTTAATAATTGATCATCTGTTTTTGTAATTTCTCCTGGATAGGTTGAGCTAAACTCATCAATGGCATGGTCTTTAACTTTGTCTAAATCAACGATTTGTTCTTTACCAACAACATAGATTGTCCAACAAAGTATTCCAGTAACTAATGCTACTGCAGCTTTATCAATTTTAAGTTGGTGCTCTAGGGTTATACACAGATAACCTAATACAAAAACCACAATCATTAATTCATACATATAAATATATTTTCATCTAAAATAATAAATTATTATATATTTTT